>Ga0070682_100000043_pt1 | contig 136970 bp, 100 predicted proteins | sample KBSC63LmetaG_FD_64668 | JGI IMG/M metagenome (GOLD analysis project Ga0070682, IMG submission 64668) | Corn rhizosphere microbial communities from Kellogg Biological Station, Michigan, USA - KBS C6-3L metaG | ecosystem: Host-associated > Plants > Roots > Rhizosphere | place: USA: Michigan...
GACTTAAGGATGTTGCCAAGTGCGACCTACTTCCTGGAAGTGTACAATGAGTTTGAGAAGGCGGCGTTCAGGGTGGTGATCATGCATTGATGAAATAAGAAATAAGGAATGTGAAATAAGGAATAAGAAAGTAAAAGCGCTCCATCCCGATAGCTATCGGGATGGAGCGCTTTTTTTATTGGGAGAGAAAGGAAGAAAAGGGAGGGAGGGGACGAAGGAAAAAGAAGTTGGGATGCTTCGACTCCGCTCAGCACGAAGTCAACGAAGTTTGTACGAAGGCAACGAAGTGAACCGCTTGGCTATTTGAAATGCTTTTAGAAACCTGAAGATTGCTTGTATTGATCTTTGTTAGCTTCGTACAAACTTCGTTGACTTCGTGTTGCTATCTTCTTTTAACCCGATAGCTATCGGGTCCTTTTCCTCCTTCCTCCAACTCAATGACATCTCAATGTATTCATCACTATTTCTTTCCTGCGCCGGGAAACGACCAACTGTTTGCCATCACTCATCAGCAACATGCCTTCCTTGTCGACTTTTGAAACATACTTTGAATTGATGATGTACGATTTGTGAATGCGTAAAAAACCGTGCTCGGCCAGTAATTCCTCATACTCACCCAAAGTTTTTGAAACCAGCATGGGTTTATGTTTTGTAAAAAAGAAGCGGGTGTAATTGTTTTCGCCTTCGCAATATAATATCTCCAGGGGATCATAAAAGAAAACCCCTTCGGAAGTAGATAAAGCCAATTTAAAGTCTTTGGGATCTTTTTGTTGTAGGTTGGAGAGCAGATTAGAGACCAGCAATTTCTGATCCTGGTTTTGTTGTTTTATTATATGGCGATTGATGGCATTTTGTAATTCAAGTACATCAATAGGTTTTAATAAATAATCCAATGCGCTGAACCGAATGGCCTTAATGGCATACTGGTCGTATGCCGTGGTGAACACTACATCAAAATTATTTTCAGTAGCCATGTTCAAAAAATCAAAGCCATTGAACTTAGGCATTTCTATATCCAGCATGATCAATGTGGGATCAAAAGTTTGCAGTATTTCCAGTGCATCGGTTGCGGTGGCGCAATATCTTATTTCTGTTGCTGCGGAGATGTGTTTTTCTATCAGCATTTTTAGAATATTGCCGGCAGAGGCTTCGTCGTCAAGGATCAATATTTTTAACATAATTAAATTTTAGTGGGTTTTACTACTGACACATTTATTGGTGCAGTGATATTTTAAAATACCTTTTAATATTTTTCTTTTTTGCTTCGCCCAAAAAAGAAACAAAAAAAGGCGCCCGAAAAAAATTACAACCTTTTTTTGGGTGGTACCCTGATTTGACTTTTGCACTACTGTAAACTCGGCTTCAGTAATTCTACATCTAAGCGGAGACCATTGAGGCGACCGAAGCGAAGATTAGAGACAAAACAACAATAAACTATACTTTATTTACCGGGCATTCTTATTCCGTTCCTAGATTTGACGGGAATGAGATCACCACTCTTGTACCAGCTGCATTTCCGGCCGTATCCTTTTTATCTATTGTTTCCAATCGTATATCTGCTTTAAGTTGCTGGCTCAATACCTGTAGCCTTTGCTGCAGTATTACTGTACCCTTGGAAGCAAATTGTTCGTTGCCTAGTTTTTGTTTTTTAATAGCACTGGCCTCTTCTCGTCCAATACCATTGTCGTCGATGCTGATGTATATTTTTCCATTTTTTTCTTCATAGATCATTTCTAATTCTTTATCGCCTTCTTTATTGCGGAGGCCATGCCAGATGGCATTTTCAACAAGCGGTTGTGTTATGAGCGAAGGAATCATTATTTCGTTACTATTTGTTATGCCGGCTAAATTAATAGTGTAAACAAAAGACTTGCTAAAGCGCAATGACTCTAAAGAAAGATACAATTGCAGCATTTCTATTTCACTGCTTAACGGTATCAGCTCTTTTTGCGAGTTGTTCAATACCATCCGCTGTAGTTTTGAGAATTTGGACAGATAAGTATAAGCCGCATCCACGTTATTGGACAGAATGCATTCCTGTATAGCGTTCAAACTATTGAATATGAAATGAGGATTCATCTGGCTGCGCAACGCTTCCAGCTTGGCTTTAGACAGTTGCTCGCTGATGCTGTATATTTCAATATGTGTTTGTTGCAATAATTGTTCGGCCTCAATTGATTTGATCTTATTGCCTGCCAGCGTAGCAATGGTAGTAAGCAGTTGTAAGTGCTGTTGAGTATAAAAATTCTTTTCCGGATGCTCGCTGTCGATTATTCCCAGCAGTTCATTGTTGTAAAGAATGGGAACGGTGATCTCACTCAGTCGCACAATATCATCGGGCCGGTAGCGGCTGTCAGCAGAAGTATCCGGTAATACTTCGGGCTCCTTTGATAACATTACATGACCAACGATGCCTTGTCCGGGTAGAACCGTAAAAAGTTGCTTGTTAATTTCCTCGGCTGAATCCTTGGGGCCAAACCCTGCCTTCTGTATCATTTTTGTTTTGTCGCTGTTCCATAAATAGATCATGCAGTCAACAAAGCCCAGACGGCCAATTAAATTTTTAGCGATATCCCACAAAACATCATCAACTGTATGTTTGTTTATCAGCGAAGAAGAAAAATAATTGATGATCTGTTCCAGCTCCAGCTTACTCTTATAATGTTCAGCATTTAATTGTTGCAGTTGAAGTTTCTCCGATTCTACGGCCTTTATATTCTTTTCCCGCCATTTAACGAGTCCAACAATAAACAAAACAGCGCACAGAATAGCCGTAGAAATAAACCACCATGTTTTCCAAAAAGGAGGACTGATCGATATCTTTAACTGTGTAACCTGCTTACTGAAAATGCCATCCCTATTAGCACATTTTACGTTGAAAGTGTAGTTCCCGTCTTTTAAATGATTATAGACAGTGCTGGCATCTTTTCCAGCAACTATCCAGTTTTTGTCAACCCCATCTAATTTGTAATAGTATTTTATGCTGCCAGGATTCCAAAACTGCAGAGATGCGAATTCTATTCGTATCGAGTTTTCTTTATAGGAAAGTGTAACCGGTCGGGAACTATTTAGTAATGAATCTATCGACAGCTCCTTTTCAAAAACACGAAAACCGGTAATGCGAACATCAGCTGGTGGCGCAGAAGCAGTTAATGTTGCGGGATCGAATGAAATAAAACTACCGGATTCACCAATCAATACCCGGCCGTTTTTAAGCTGGTGAAATTTACAGGTAAAAACTTTGTCTGTTATCCCGTCCGTTACATCATAATTGGTAATGGAAAGGTCATGCATATTTAATTTACAAAGCCAGGCATCATAGCCTGCGATCCAGATATTGCCTTTTTTATCATTTAACAAAGTTTGAACGAGGTTACCAGGCAGCCCTTCTTTAGCCGTGATCGACCTGAATGTTTTATTCCTGATATCAAAAATATCCACACCTGTAAATGTGGCTAAGATGAGCGTATCGTTATTGTATTTTATTATGTCGGTAACACAGTTGCTGCTTATGGAAGATGTGTTTTTTTGGCTCGGCAAATAAGCTTCGGTAAATTTCTCTTTTTTCTTATCAAACAGTTGCATGCCGTTTTGTAAAGTACCTACCCAGATATTATCGCCATCCAGTAAAATGCTCTGAACCCTTTTTAGATTAGCTGGATCTGAAAACAAAAATTGGTCGTAGAAAGTTTTTTTATTAGAGCCCGGGTCCATTTTTGCCAACCCGTTTCGCCAGCAACCCATCCAGATGACATTATTAGCATCCTGCCTGATGGTGTTGATAGGACCATTTTGCAGTGAATCTTTCTCTTCAGTGAGGTGCCCGTTTGCCGGGTTTAATTTTAAAATGCTGTTATTTTGATTAGGTGCCCATATCAATCCTTTTTCATCTTTGAAAAGATTCCATATCTGGTTACTGGTATTGTTATTTTTCCCGTCTTTTTTTACCAGGTATTGTTCTTTAAATTTAAAATTGCTGTCCATTTTTACAATACCCCCACTCGGGCTGTAGTATCCGATAAACAAGTTCCCATCATCTGTTTCCAGGAAATCATTAACATCAGCATTGGGAAAGGGGTCTGCAATCGTAACATCACGCCGGTGTGTTCGAAAGAGTTGTTTTTCGGGGTTGTAAATATTTATGCCGGTGCCATTGCCGATCCAAATATCGTTATCCCTGTCCTGGAACATGCGTATATTTTCGTCGACATCTTCATTCATGTGATAATCATTCACCCTGGTATTACCAGCTTTTAGAATTGCAAAATTGTCGGTTTCGGGATGATAATATGCGAGCCCGGTATTTGGCAGTGGAGCGACTATTGTTCCATCTCTGAGTCGGTACACTCCGCCGATCAATTCTTTTTGGATCTCGTGCCCTATTTTTTTTGATGGCAGAAGATCAAATGAAAAAGTTTTCAATGTATTGTTTGAAAAATCATACCTGTAAATGCTCCTGTCTATTGTAAGCCATACTTCGTCGTCGTTCCTTAGTATCATGACCACATTTCCTTTTAGATCAAATAAAGGGTTGTGAAGAGGGTTATTATTTTTTCCGTATAATTTTTTTTCGTGTTGATCATAAAGTTTTACACCATCTGTTGTTGCCAGCCAAAGGTTGTTGTCCTTATCTGTTGTTATGTAACCGGTCCTTACTTTTTTATCCAGCCCCATCTTATCATTATACCGTTCAAATTGATTGGTAATTTCATTAAGCCTGTAAAACCCATCATGTCCGCCGATCCATATCGCGCCTTCCCTGTCCTCTGCAATATTCCAGATGCCATTGATCTGGTTGCCTGCAAGCGCATGTGAATTATAATTATAAAACATTTTTGTTTGCTTGTCCATTACATAGGCTCCCGCGGGGTCTGTGCCTATCCATAACCTTTTTTTACTGTCTTCAAAAATGAAACTTACCCAATCCGATTGAAGGGCGGTGGAGTCCCTTATGTCTGCTAAATAATTCGTAAATCTTGTGCCATCAAAACGTTGTAGCCCTGCCTGGGTACCGATCCACATAAATCCTTCGTTGTCCTGGCAGATGGCGTTTACCCTGTTCTTGATGAGGCCATCATTAACAGTAATATGCCTGAACAGATAGTCTGAATGCTGCGCAAATACATAGCAGTTTAGCCCTAAAAAGAGCAGTATTGAAAAGCAGATATACTTTTTACCGGAGATAGAGGTGATTTAGTCTTAAAAGTAATCAATTAAAACAGGTATATGACTTCGCTCCCTCAATAGCTTTTACCGTTCCCTAATTCATTTCTTCTTTTTGCCGCGAATTATGCCATTAAATAGAGCAATTACACCAGTCCTGACCCACCGGATACGTTGCCTAAATGGTCTTTCTGACAGAAAAGTTCAATGCTACATTTACTTAAATTATAAACAAAGTGGAACTGGTGGATAGTATCATTAATAAAACACTTGAACTGGAAAAAGAGCTGCGAAACAGGGGGCTCTGGCAACGAGACATACCGGCATGGGTTCATGGATATAATGACAACCCTGGCATTACCAAGGCCGACTTTGCCCAGTGGCTGCAGTTTGTTTTTATACCTAATCATTTGCATGGAAATAAGATAATGCAGGTCACAGAAAAAAATTTTATAGTACCGCATGCTATGAAATATTTTGGCGATGATGTGACAAAAGGAAAACTGCTCCAGATCTTAATTGAAATAGATTCTTTATTATAAAAAATATCAAGATGCCAACATTTAAAAAAATCGCTACACTCGCAATTGTATTATTCTTTGCAATATCCTGCAAAAAGGACAACAATACGCCTGCGCCCCCGGCAGGCAAAAAACTTCAAAAAATAAGCTGGAACCAGGCCTTGGCCGATACGGTGAATTTTACTTATGATGCTACCGGCCGCCTTGTTAAATCGGAAGATAGCTATACCATTGAAACCTATACCTATTCAGCTGCTGCTGTTGGTATACAAGAGTTTAGAAAATCAGAGAACAGGTTTGTATCTGATATTACAGGTGTGCTTGATAATAATGGAAGAATGGTCAGCAATACTGGTAATTATTCTTACAACATAAACCTTCCTTACACCGAACAAACAGGATTTACTTATGATGCAGATGGGTACCTGGTCAAGATCGTGAGGACTGCCGGCATTTCGGTTCAAACTTATAACATGACAATCGTTGATGGTGACCGTACCCAGGTTATTTATACAAAAACCAATAGCGGAGGTTATACACAAACAACAGATTTTTATACCGACAAGAATGATCTTTCCGGCATTGGCGCAGTACCATTAAGTTATGGTAATAATCATAACGGGTTATTTGGCAAGACTAACAAGCACCTTATTAAATATGAGAAGCTATATCAGTTTAATGCACCAAGCCCATCCTGGACGAGGGCCCTTGCTTATACGCTGGATGCAGGCGGCTACATACAAACGGTAGACTATACCGGCACCTGGATATCAACAGGCATTTACACTTTTAAATAAAGATTTTTAAAATAACAATATGAAAAAAATAGTCCTGTTCATATTTATCTTAATTATTGCCAACCATTTAATTGCCCAAAATGTAGGCATTGGTACAACCACACCTAATGCAAGTGCCATGCTCGATATTACAACAACCAACAAAGGTGTGCTTATACCGAGAGTTGCACTTACAGATAACAGGGACGTTACCACCATTCCATCTGCAGCCAATGCGTTACTTATTTATAATACGGCAACCGCCTCAGGCGGCGGAATGGCTGTAGTACCAGGATTTTATTATTGGGATGTGGCATCTACCACATGGATAAAAATGATCACAGTAAACAATAATATCGCGGCATGGCAACTTGCAGGAAATGCAAATACGTCATTGGCCACAGATTTCATAGGTACTACTGATAATCAATCTTTACAGTTTAAAATATTTAATACGCCAGCGGGTTTTATAGGTACAAGGGGAAATACATACTGGGGATTGAATAGCGGAAATATAAACAGTACAGGTGTAAGTAATGTAGCTATTGGAAATGCTGCATTATCTCAAACAACTAATCGTTCAAACTTAGTTGCCGTAGGTGATTCTTCTTTATTTAATAATGGAAACGGTGCCGCCGTTGCTGCCGATGCGACCAACAATACAGCAGTTGGTTCAAAATCTTTATTCAATAACACAAAGGGCAACGATAATTCCGCTATTGGCTTCCAGGCAATGAAAGCCAATATTACCGGGTTGAATAATACCGCTGTGGGATCAAAAGCCATGCTGGCGAGCACTACCGGCAGCAGCAATGTTGCAATTGGTACATTCTCTCTTTTTTCAAACACAACCGGCAGCAATAATATAGCCGCTGGCAATTCGGCATTATTATCCAACACAACAGGGTTTAGTAATGTGGCAATCGGGAAAAATGCCTTGCTCAATAATGCCGACAGATCTAACCTTGTAGCAATTGGTGATTCAGCATTATTGAATAATGGAACTGGTGTAACGATATCTTATCAAGCATCATACAATACGGCCGTTGGTTCAAAAACTTTGTATGCAAATACAGTTGGCTTTCTCAACTCCGCATTTGGTTTCCAGGCTTTACAAAATAATATAACAGGGTCACAAAATAATGCCTTTGGTACATCAGCTTTACAAAACAGCACAAGCGGCAGTTATAATTCTGCTTTCGGCTATGCTGCGCTGGCAAGTAATACAACCGGTGGTGGAAATGTAGCAAACGGCGATCAGACACTGCTTTACAATACTAACGGCTACAGCAATGTTGCAATTGGAAGTTCTGCCGCTTTCCTCACAACAACGGGAAGCAACCTGGTGGCGGTAGGTGATTCTACGCTTTATCATTATAACAATAATGCCACTTCACTGACATCAGTATTCGGTAATAATACAGCTATCGGCTCAAAGGCATTGTATTCTTCTACAACAGGTACTACAAATACCGCAGTTGGCAGCCAGGCATTGTATTCAAACACAATTGGCAATTTTAATGTAGGGGTAGGTAATATTAGTTTACGCGACAATACTACCGGTGGGGCCAATACGGCCATTGGAATGCAAAGTATGGCACAATACAGCACTGGTAGTAATAATGTTGCTGTTGGTAGAGCTGCCTTGTATGGCAATAATTCAACGGGCAGTGATAACGTGGCGGTGGGCTCAAGTGCGATGCTGTACAACACATCAGGCTATGGGAATGTCGCCGTAGGGAAAGAGAGTTTGGATTCTAACACTTCAGGCGCTTATAACAGTGCATTGGGTTATCAATCACTTTTGTCAAACACATCAGGTAATTCAAATACCGCCATTGGAAGTTATTCGCTGTACAATAACAAGGTCGGGGCTTTTAATGTTGCAGTAGGAAACCTCGCCTTGTATAAAGATTCATCAGGCAGTAATAATACTGCGATCGGTGTGGAAGCATTGTACTCAAATAAAACAGGTATATCCAATACTGCAAACGGTCAGGATGCTTTGTATAATAATTTATCAGGTAGCGATAATACTGCGATAGGCGACTTGGCGCTCTACACTATTACAAGAGGAGATAAAAATACCGCGTTAGGCGAAGGAGCACTTTCCGGTGGATCATTGATAAATAGTAATACTGCAGTGGGGTATTTCGCAGATGCACCCGGAACACTTTCAACTAACGCAACAGCCATAGGCGCCAATGCGCTAGCCAATTGTAGCAACTGTATGGTGCTAGGAAGTGTACCAGGTTTGAATGGAGGTACAGCAAATATCAATGTAGGGATAGGAACCAGTACGCCACAAACAGATCTGCATATTAATCCAAATGGTTCGGGGAGTATATTAATTGGTACCAACAGAACATCGGGGGGCTATACCAATTTAGAAATGGGTATATCGGGACAGAGCAATGGCTATAGTTATATACAATCTACCAAAGCTTCCGGCTCAGCTTATGGAGACCTTTATATCAACTCTGCGGGCGCTAATACCATACTTAACCAATCAGGTGGTAATACAGGTATCCATATTGCAACTCCATTGTCGCCCTTACATATCAAGCAAACTACAGAAGCCTTCCCGGTGAATGGTGGCGGGTTGCGACTGGAAAGAGTGAGCAATAGCAATCATTGGGAAGTAGGTACCGACAGCGGCGATGATATAGATTTTGCATTCAATGGCAACTGGCGTTTTTGGTTCAGCCATGTAAATGGAGTGATGACAACTTTTTCGGATCTGCGTTTAAAAAAAGATATTCAGCTCATCAGTGATGTATTGCCTGCTGTAATGCAATTGCAGCCTAAGACCTATCATTATAAAAATACAGACGTTACAGCTCCACTTTCCTATGGATTCATTGCGCAGGAAGTTGAAAAGATATTTCCTGATTTTGTAACCACCAAAGGTGCTGACAATATGAAGGGGATCATGTATCAATATTTCGGTGTGATAGCCATCAAAGCCATACAAGAACAACAAAAGCAAATTGAAACAGCAGATGAAAAAAATAAAATGATGATGGAACTGATCATAAAAATGCAAATGCAAATAGAAGCGCTTAAGCAGAAAATAAAATAAATAACGCTTTCAAAAAAATACCAAATGAAAAAAATACTGTTTCTCTTCGTATCGGTTCTTGCTAATCATGCCTTTGGTCAAAATGTAGGTATTGGCACCACTACACCTAATGCAAGTTCTGTTTTGGAAATAAACGCCGCTAACAAAGGTTTGCTTATACCACAGGTGGCGCTTACCGGTGCAAATGATGTAGCGACGATACCTGCACCGGCAAATTCACTGCTGATCTATAATAAGGTAGCGGCAGGTAGTGCGGGTAATGCAATAATACCGGGATATTATTATTGGAATGGAAGCAAATGGGTGGGACTCGTTGTAAATGACGGTTCTTTAAAAGCCGCATGGCAGTTAGGTGGAAATGGAGGAACATCGCCCGCAGTTAATTATATGGGCACCATCGATAACCAACCGCTGCGATTTAAGATAACAGATACTGATGCAGGCTATCTTGGACTGGATGGGAACACTTATTGGGGTTTCAATAGTGGTAACCTGGCAAGTACAGGTATGAGTAACGTGGCCATTGGCAGTGGGGCACTTAATTTTCCAGGCAATCGTTCGAATATAGTTGCAGTAGGCGATTCAGCTTTGTTTATGAATGGTCGTGGAACAAATATTGCGACCGAAGCCATCAATAATACTGCTGTTGGTTCCAAGGCCTTACTCACAAATAACGCAGGCGCTTATAATACAGCAGTGGGTTTCAATGCACTGATGCTGAACAGCACGGGCGTAGCTAACACAGCAACAGGTGATGAAGCACTTCGCAGTAATGGAACAGGCACACAAAATACTGGCAATGGAAAAGCTGCTTTATTTTTTAACACAAGCGGATCATTTAACAGTGCAAGCGGTACCGGGAGTTTAACGAACAATACAACCGGTAATGCAAACACAGCGACCGGAACAAATGCGCTATTGAACAATACAACCGGTTACAGCAATGTAGCCGTTGGCATCAATACATTAAGGTCGAACACTACAAAAAGTAATCTTGTTGCGCTGGGCGATTCCGCTTTACTCAATAATGGAACAGGTGCAACAGTGGCCATTGATGCTACTGCAAATACTGCCATCGGTTCAAAAGCATTGTATGCAAATACCATCGGCAACAACAATACTGCAAGTGGGCAGAATAGTCTTACAAATAATAGCACGGGTAACAATAACACATCAACGGGCGCAGGTTCATTGTTCAACAACAGCACGGGAAACAGTAATACGGCAAACGGGCAGAACAGTCTTGCAAATAATAGCACAGGTAATAACAATACATCAACAGGTGCGGGTTCATTACTGAATAACACAACCGGCTTCAGCAATACTGCTGTTGGTATGAATGCGTTGAATAAGAATAGTAGCCGATCGAACCTGGTAGCGATAGGCGATTCTGCCTTGTATAATAATGGTACCGGTGCTTCACTGGTTACTGAAGCAAGCGGCAATACCGCTGTTGGGTCGAAGGCTTTGTATTCAAACGGGAAAGGGTTTTATAATACAGCAGTTGGGTTAAAAACATTGTATTCTAATACAAGCGGGAATTATAATACAGCTACAGGAGTGCAATCACTTTTCTCCGACACATCCGGAAGTTTCAACAGCGGTATGGGCTACCAGGCGCTTACCAATAACACAAACGGAAGCAATAATACTGCATCGGGTTTTCAATCACTCCTATCAAATACAACCGGAACAAATAATACGGCTAATGGTGCAAGTTCCCTGGTACTTACCAGCACAGGAACAAACAATACTGCCAATGGATATTTAGCATTGTTTGGTAATAGTACAGGTAATAACAATACCGCTTCCGGTTCAAGTTCACTAATAAGCAATACTACTGGCTATAGCAACGTCGGTGTTGGTATCAATGCTTTATATTCAAATACCACAAGCAGCAATTCTGTAGCGGTTGGCGATTCTGCGTTGTATAATAATGGCAGCGGGGCGGCCGCCGGGCAGGGTAAAGAAAATACAGCTGTTGGTTCCAAGGCGCTTATTTCAAATACAATTGGTAACAGTAATTCAGCATTGGGTGCCAATGCAGATATGGCCGCAAGTAATTTAACCAATGCAACAGCCATTGGCAGCAGGTCATTTGTTAATTGCAATAATTGTATGGTACTGGGTTCTGTAAACGGCATAAATGGTGCAGCATCTTCTGTGAAAGTAGGTATCGGCACTCCAACTCCTTTGATGGCGTTACATGTTACCAAAACTGACAGTGCAATTGCTGTATTTGAAAATACCCAGGCATTAAATGCGGGCGTGGGCACTGCCGTTTATTTTAAAACAGGTAGTGGTGCGGCACCATACACTGGCGCAATAAAAACGATCGGGGAAAGTACAAATGCTGCCAGGCTAGGTTTGTATACCTATGCATCCACTTCTCCCAACCAATTATTGGAAAGAGTGACCATCACCGACGCAGGTTATGTGGGTATTGGAACCATCAGCCCGCTAATGAAACTGCATGTAGTTAAAGCTGATAGCGCTGTTGCCTTGCTTGAAAATACCCAAACATTAAATACCAATGTGAGCAATGCACTTTATTTTAAAACCGGTAATGGTTTACTTCCTTATACAGGAGCGTTAAAAACGATCGGAGAAGGAACAGGCGCAGCACGCTTAGGTTTGTTTACTTACTCTTCATTTTCTCCAAATGGTTTGTTAGAACGATTGAGCATAACCGATAACGGTAATACCGGTATTGGAACCACTTTACCACTAATGAATTTACATGTTTTAAGTGCAGACAGCGCAGTTGCTTTACTGGAGAATACCCAATTCCTGAATACCAACGTAAACACGGGGTTGTATTTTAAAACCGGTAATGGTACATTACCGTACACGGGAGCCCTCAAGACCATTGGTGAAAGCACTGGTGCTGCAAGACTTGGCTTTTTTACGTTTACATCTGCTTCGGGTAATGGATTAAAGGAGAGAATGAGTGTTACCGATGCTGGTAATGTAGGTATTGGGACAGTTGCTCCTCAAACATATCTGCATATTAACCCGGCTGGTGCAGGCTCGCTGTTAATTGGTGCAAATAAATTTACCGGATTATTTACCAACCTGGAAATGGGAATAACGGCTCAAAGCAATGGCTACGCTTATTTACAAAGCACCAAAGCGTCCGGCAGTTCTTATGGTACGCTTGCAATAAATGAAAGCGGTGGTAATGTTGGTATTGGAACATCACAACCAGATGCAACAGCCAAATTAACCGTAGGTGTCAACACTGGCGTGGGTGGAAGTTATGCTGGAATTGTGTCACACGCAAATGGTAATGCAAATAATGCAGCCATAAAAGCAATTGGTACAAATAGTGCAGACGCACTTGATATAGATGGTCCTATAAGAGCTTTGAATACAAATGACAGGGTGATCTATGTGATGTCGACGCAAACTGCAAACCCCAGTCAAGATGGATATTTATTGGACGATTATACTGCCGTTCCTGGTAATCCGGATGGATTGGTGAAGATATTAATTAATAATCCTCTTTGCAACGGAGATCCTACAGCGATCATATTTTTCTCTTTTCAATTCTATTACGAGAACAACAGGAACTATCAAAGTTATGTGAAGTACGATGCGGCTATCCAAAGATGGGAGATCCAATATCATTATGATAATTATGTTGGCGGAGCCACAAATTATCTTCCTAAACTTAATATCATGATCGTGAAGCAATAATATTTAACTAATAATTTTTCCTTCCAGGTATTTGAGCAGAAAATAATTATTGCGGTAGAATAAAAAATTTGCAAATCGATATATAAAGGATATCAGGAAAATAAAAAAGCATTCCCCAAAAATGAAAAGGTCACTACTTGTTATTTTGTTTTGTATCTGCATACTTACCTCCTTTGCACAAAATGTGGGCATTGGTACAGTAATACCTGATGCGAGTGCCATGCTGGATATTACTTCAGCCAACAAAGGTATGCTTATACCAAGGGTAGCGCTTGTTGATACAAAGGATATTGTTACCATTCCATCCGCAATACGGTCGCTGTTAGTTTACAATATTGCTACGGCGGGTAGTGTAAGCCTGGCGGTACAGCCCGGGTTTTATTATTGGAATGGTACAATATGGGCAAGGCTTATTGCCGATGATGCCAGTACTAAATCAGCATGGATTACAGGTGGTAATTTCGGTACTGTCCCTTCCAATAATTTTATCGGCACCAATGACGGTCAGTCTTTACAATTTAAAATAAACAATACCAATGCGGGTTATCTTGGGCTTACCGGTAATACACATTGGGGACTCAATAGTGGAAATGTAAACAACACAGGTTTTAGTAACGTTGCCATTGGCAACTATAGTTTGTTTAATAATGCCACCCGCTCTAATCTTGTGGCAGTAGGCGATTCAGCCTTGTATAACAATGGCATTGGCGTTACCCTAAACACCGAAGCCACAGGAAATACTGCCATCGGTTCAAAAGCATTATTTGCAAATAATAAAGGCTATTACAACACGGCAGTCGGTTTAAAAACATTATACTCAAACACCAGGGGTAATTACAATACAGCTGTTGGAGTAGAATCACTTTTTTACGATACATCCGGAAGCTTCAATAGCAGTATGGGCTATGAGGCGCTAACCAATAATACCAATGGAAGCAATAATACTGCCACAGGTTTTCAATCACTTTTATCAAATACAACAGGTATAAATAATACTGCCAACGGGGCGAGTTCTTTGGTACTTACCAGCACAGGAGCAAATAATACAGCAAACGGATATTTAGCATTGTTTGGTAATACTACCGGAAGTAATAATACAGCAACGGGAGCAAGTTCATTGATCAGCAACAGCACAGGCAATAGCAATGTAGCTTTGGGTAACTATACTTTATTTAATAATACGGGTCGCTCAAACCTTGTGGCAGTGGGCGATTCGGCATTGTATAATAACGGGCTTAATGCCACACAAAGCTATCATGCCTCACAAAATACGGCGGTGGGTTCAAAGGCACTGTACAGCAATACCAACGGTTTTTATAATACCGCCAATGGGTATCAGTCATTATACGCAAACAGCACTGGTTTTGGGAACACTGCTACAGGAGATGAGTCTTTGCGAAATAATACAGTGGGAAATCAAAATACCGCTTACGGCAGCCAATCACTTTTCTACAACACAAGTGCCAATAAAAATACTGCTTTAGGTTATGAAGCCATGGTATCAGACACCTCTGGAAATAATAATACTGCTGCAGGATTTCAATCACTTTTTTACAATACTTCAGGGAGTGAAAATACAGCTATCGGATCACAAGCATTAATTAATAATACAACGGGGTATAGCAATACATCTATAGGAATTTATTCACTTTATTTTAATAATACGGGCCATAGCAATGTAGCTATCGGTATTCAAACATTAGCCAACAATACTAAACAAAGTAATTTAGTAGCCATAGGTGATTCAGCATTATATTTTAATGGAAGCGGCGGTGCTACAGGCATACAGGCTAATTACAATACTGCTATCGGCTCGAAAGCACTTTATGCAAACACAACTGGTTATGCGAATACTGCTAACGGCTTTCAATCTTTGCAAGATAATAGTACCGGAACAAACAACACGGCTACAGGATCGCACTCACTCACAAATAACACTACTGGCGTTAATAATGTTGCTACAGGATCGCAATCACTTTTTTTCAATACAAAAGGAAATAACAATACCGCAAATGGCGCATTTTCGCTGTATTCCGATACAACAGGCAGCAACAATACCGCAAGCGGACAACAAGCTTTATACAATAATACATCGGGTAACAATAATACGGCTGCAGGCTTTCAATCTATGGTGTATAATACTACGGGTAGCAATAATACAGCTACCGGTATCTATGCTTTATTTGGCAATACAACTGGCAATAGCAATGTGGCTGATGGTATGCAGGCCATGGCGAATAATACAACGGGTTTCAGCAATACAGCTATTGGCAATTATGCCATGTATAGAAACACTGATCGCTCAAACCTGGTGGCAATAGGCGATTCAGCCTTATATAATAATGGCGTTGGGGCATTTGGAAATTTCCTAGCTCTTGAAAATGTAGCGGTAGGATCGAAGGCTCTTTTTGCCAATACAACCGGATCAGCTAATTGCGCCACCGGTACCCAATGCCTTACTTTAAATGTTGATGGCGCATATAATGCAGTATTTGGAACCCGTGCAATGAATTCAAATGTGAATGGAAGTAATAATGCCGCAGTGGGCACGGTTGCACTTCAATCTAATACTTCCGGCGCATTTAATGCAGCTTTTGGCATGTCAGCTCTTGGAGGAAATAATTCAGGGGCTTATAATACTGCATTGGGTTATCAATCTATGCAATCCAACACTACAGGGAGTTTTAATACTGCTGTGGGTTATGGCGCAAATGTTAATTCACAAAATTTAACCAACGCTTCTGCAATTGGCGCTTCATGCAGTGTTTCCAATTCAAACGCAATGGTTTTTGGCAGTACTGCTGTTACCAGCTGGGCCTTTGGCAGAACCGGTACTGTTATCGGCAACGCCCTGCAGGTAGGTAGCAACGCGTCGAACGGCAATGGCGCGACGCTTACCTGGGGTGGCGTGTGGACAAATGCCTCCGATTCTACAAAAAAAGACGGCATTACAAAATTGGATGGCGCGGATCTTTTATCTAAACTAAAACAGCTGCCCGTCACCCGCTGGAAATACAAAGGCACCGATGAATATCATATTGGTCCGATGGCACAGGATTTTTACAATCTATTTAAAGTAGGTGTCGATGAAAAAAGTATCAGCAGTATTGATCCCGCAGGCATTGCATTAAAAGGCATACAGGAGCTGCAAAAAATTATTGAAGCACAGCAAAAGCAAATTGACGCATTGGTAGCTGAGAATAAATTAATAATTGGTGCGATGAAAAGATCAAAAAATTAGCGGAAAGGGGAAGCTACAAGCCCAAACGCCGCAAACAAAAAAAGAGACCACATCTCTGTAATCTCTTGTTGGTGACCGCGTTAGGATTCAAACCTAAAACCTTCTGATCCGTAGTCAGATGCTCTATTCAGTTGAGCTACGCAGCCATTTTTCGGATGGCAAAGATATGAATTTCCGGTCATTCTTTTTTCACGAAAACAGATTTTTAAAACTACGCTTTTCTTAGGCCTAACAACACAATTCTCACTTGGCTTTTTTTATGTAAACTTTGTGTGCTTTGTGGTAATAATAACCACGACGGAACAAAGGAAAACCAACAAAGGCCACAAAGGAAAACTTCTCAATTAAAGGCGCGTTTCATGATAACATTTCATGTCTCGGAGTTTACGCATGAACTGCTATAAACACAAACCTCCCCCAAAAAGAGGTTTTGGGCGGATTTCTACTGCAGAAAATCGTATATCTACGACGTATACTTCAGTCAATCAATCTTTTCTGTCCCTTTATACAATATTTTTTCCCTTTTGCTGTTTATAACTGTTAATGTAGGATAACTACTACACATATTGTAGTTATCTGTCATATTTAATATCCTAAATTAACCAGTATGAAGCCTTTTTACCAAAGGGTTATCCTTTCCTTAATTTCCATGCTCTTATTTAGTGGTGCAGCAATGGCACAACCTACCAACGACAACTGTGCGAATGCCGCATTGATCACATCGGATTCAACCTGCGTAACAGGAACAAGTCGCCTTACAGGCCAAACTCTTACTGGAGCAACGGACCAGGGTTATACGATCACTTCTTCCTGCGGTATGTTATCCGCTTCACGTGATGTTTGGTATAAGTTTGTGGCCAAAACGAAGTATCCTGTCATTACCATTAGCAATCCAGGCACTGGCTGGGGAGGTATTGGAAACGTCAACATTCAATTATTGACGGGCTCCTGCGGGGTTGCTTCGTTTACAGAGGTTGCGTGCGCTACCGGAGCTACCTTAACCCCGGCTCTCACGAACCCACTGGCGGAAGGAACAACTTATTATATAAGGATTCACAAGAATACAGCCAGCACAATCGGGACAAACCATACATTCGATATATGTGTTACTGAGGCACTAACCAAGGCCAGCCGTATGGGTGAGGTTTTTTCACGTACGGTACTTTCTCCGGCATCTGTGTTGAATTATCCCTGGGAGATCACTTACGGCCCGGATGGCAATTTATGGATAACAGAAGCACAGGGATATAAAATGTGGAAGATGGATCCTAATACAGGTGTAAAAACAAAAGTGTTAGATCTTTCGAGTGGCAGTACATTTCTTCCATCACCACAGGATACTTTAAATGCACAAAGCATGGGAACCTGGAGTCCGTGGCCGCAGGGAGGTTTCGCGGGTATGGCGATCCACCCAAACTTCTTGGATGGTAGTGGCAATTTTGATTTTGTGTATGTAGCCTATGTGCACCGATTCATTGGTGGTACATCGCCAACTGGATTAATTTATAGAAATAAAATAGTGCGATTTACTTATAATACCGGCACTGGTTTGTTAGGGTCACCTACAATAATCGCGGATGATCTGCCAGGAAGTAAGGATCACAATTCACAAAGAATGATCATCGCACCGGCAACGCCGGGCGGAACAAAGTATTTGTTTTATGGTTCAGGAGATATGGGTTCAGGACAGTTTGAAAACAGGACAAGACCAAATAACGCACAAACCCCCAGTAATTATGAAGGTAAGATACTTAGGTTTAACCTGGTGACAGATGGAGAAGCAGGGGCGCTGGCCTTTATACCAAACACCAATCCTTATTCTTCTACAAGTGCTGTGTATGATATCGGTATAAGAAATAACCAGGGCTTTGCTTACGATACCTTAACAGGTATTTTATATGGCACGTCTCACGGGCCATATAGTGATGATGAACTAAATATCATTCAGCCAAAAATTAATTATGGCCATCCGTTAGTGATCGGTTATGCCGATGGTAATTATAATGGTAATGTTAACCCGGGCACAAGTACCAGTTATTCTGCAGGTGCTCCGTGGACTGATAATAATGGAGCTTCTTCCTGTCCTCCGATAGGAAATGAAACCACGAGGATGAATGCACTTATAGCAAGCGCAGCAACCTTAGGCGCTTATAAGAGCCCGCTTTTTTCGGCGTATCCTACACCGGCAGCTACCATTGCCAATACCTGGACAACAAATCCCGGTAACGGGGGCTGGTATTCCGAAGCATGGTCGGGTTTAGATATATACTCCAACAAAATAATTCCCGATTGGCAAAGATCATTGGTGGCGGCTGGATTAAAATGGGGACGTTTGATCAGGTTAAGATTGGGCTCAGCGGGTATTACAACGCTGCCCAGCAATACCGATTCCGCCAATGTTGCTGATACCATAACTTATTTCCAAAGTACGAATCGTTACAGGGACCTGGCCTTTGGCCCTAATGGAAAGGACGTTTATTTAATAATGGATAATTCTTCAGCTACTTCCGGGCCTGGAACAGGAAACCCTATTGTGCCAGCATGTCCGGGTTGTGTGATAAAATATTCTTTTGCGGGTTATGGAGATGTTGGTGGATTTAGTACAATATCTAAAACAATTCCTATTAGCACCGGAACGGCGGGTGGGGTCACTAACGGAACTACCGTGATCATTGATGGTACCAATAATTATTTGTGGGTGCCCATAACAGGTCCGGATGGAAATATAATAGCGGAAATAAATGCAGCGGGGCAGAACCTCGGAACGATAACATCTTCTTTTTATAAGAATTCCAGCGCATGCCGCCTTGGAGGATGCGTTCGTTATCTCGACAGAAATATTAAGATCTCATCATCGAATAGTTTTGCTAGTCCGATCAAAGTGAGACTCTATATTGCGAAATCTGAATATGACGCACTAGCGGCATTTCCAGGAAGCGGTGTAACTGCTATCACGGACATAAGGGTGTTACAAAATAGCGATGCACCCTGTGGTTCAATTGTTGCATCTCCAACGACCTTATTGACGCCTACAAATACGCTTGTCGCAGATCTTACACAAGGCACCAGTGGTTATGTATTGCAGGTAAATGTTTCCAGCCTTTCTTCTTTTTATTTTGCAAAGAACAATATAGCTTCAGCTGCTCCGCAAATGACATGGACGGGAACAACGAATTCTACCTGGACCACTGGAACAAACTGGAATTGCGGATCCGCACCTGCCGCCACGGATGATATCATCATTCCTTCTGGTGGAACTCAGCCGGTATTGCCTTCTAATATAACAGTACGTAATGTTTCACTTGCGGGTAACCTTTCACTCAACGGATTTACACTAACGGCGAATGGTGCTATTACAGGTGCAGGAACAATTACTGGTTCTGCTACATCCGGATTAACGATCAATGGAGCAGCGGGTACAATAAACTTCACACAAACTACGGCAGCTACACGTTCTTTAAATAATCTTACACTAAATAGCGGAGCAAGTGCAACGCTGGGTACAGCTGTGGACGTATATGGGACGATCGACTTGACCTCGGCAACGCTCAACCTCAATGGTCAAAACCTGACATTGAAGTCGGACGCTACCAATACTGCACGAATAGATGATCTTACTGGTTCTACTTTAAGTGGCGCCACCAATGTTACCACTGAGCGCTATATCAAACTACGTTCGGGCGGTACGGGCAGGGCTTATCGTTTGCTGGCACCAACAGTAAATACAACGGGCTCTATCAAGGCCAACTGGATGGAGGGCGGTATGAATACAGCAATAGGCACCAATTTGAACCCTGTACCTAATTATGGTACCCAGATCACCGGGGCCCTCGGCAATACGAATGGCTTTGATAAAACCTCAGCCAATTCTCCCTCATTATATTACACAACCAATGGTCTCACACTTGGCTATACCGCAGTTGGAAGCACCACTGGTACGCTAAATGCAAAGACCGGATACTTTTTATATCTCCGTGGCGACCGAAGTATGAATATGACCTTACCATTGGCAACAGGAATGCCAACCAGCTTTACTACTTTGCGCACAACGGGAACATTGCTAACGGGAACGCAAACGAGTTTCACGAATGCATTTGTTGGAGGTACCGGCGCACTCAACCTGGTAACCAATCCATATCCGTCGGCTATCGACTGGTCATTGTTGTATGCGAGTTGCACGAATGTTAAAACAGCTTATACTTTATGGGATCCCAACGTCGGCACACGTGGAGGTTTTGTAACGGTAACTACCGCAGGTACGGTTAGTGGCGGCGGTACTGCAACCAAGTACATTCAGCCGGGCCAGGCATTTTTTGTGGAGTCGAACGGAGGTGTTCCAACGGTTAGCATACAGGAAAACCATAAAGCAGTAGGTAATAATAATACTGTATTCCGTGGCGCAGGTGCCCCGGAATCATTCAGCACGTCTTTGTATTTCACCGAGACTGATGGTTATCGCAGGGAAGCGGATGGAGTAACAACCGTTTACGACAATAGTTACAGTGCGGCCCTCGATGACGACGATGCTACCGAGATCAATAATTGGGATGAGAATATAGCCATACAAAGAGCGGGAAGCCACCTGGCCATTGAAAGCCGCCCGGTGATACAGCAAAAAGATACCCTGCCCCTGTTCATGAACAATATGCGGCAGATGGATTATGAGCTTCAGTTTGCCCCTTCTAATTTTTCGAATACTACGTTAAAGGCCGAACTGATCGATAACTTTCTTGCAAACCGAACCTTGTTAAGTGTTACAGATACGGTTGTGGTTCCGTTTAGTGTAACGGCCGATCCTGCTTCCTCAGCAAGCGACCGCTTCATGGTTGTATTTGCTGCTGCTGCTCCGCTGCCGGTAACGTTTACCAGCATAAAAGCATACCAGACGGCAGGTGCCCAGGGAGCAAATGTAGCAGTAGAGTGGAAGGTAACCAGCCAGGTGAATATCAAACAATATGAAGTAGAACGCTCGACCGATGGTATCAACTTCGGCAAGGTATCTACACAAGCAGCAACGGGATCAAGTGGTGCTGATATTACTTACAACTGGCTTGATATGAATCCTGTTACGGGTGATAATTTCTACCGTGTTCGCAGCGTTGCGGTTGACGGTTCAATGAAATACAGTGCCACTGCCAAAGTAAGGATCAGTAAGATCGATGCTTCTATCACGGTACATCCAAATCCTGTAAGCGGAAAGGTAATAGGCGTACAATTTGCGGGGATGGATAAAGGTAATTACAGCATCAGGATATTGAATAGCATGAACCAGGTTGTGTTAAAACAAACTGTTACCATAACAGGAACGAATAGCGATCAATCGATCCCGATCGGTAATATGGCAAAAGGAAATTATTATTTAGAGATCATTATGCCGGATAAAAGTAAGACGGTGAAGCCGTTTATCATTGCGGATGGTAAATAAAGAATAAGGAAATCGCTGATTTGAGCGATTGAGGATGATTTCGCAGATTATTTTTTCCTTCGGAAAAAAAAGTAGGGAATAAGAAATAATTAATAAGGAATAAGAAATAAGGAAATTTATAAGCAAGAGATCATAGAGATATGATCTCTTGCTATTTTAGATGATCACCTTATCCTGAATATCCCGTTCTTTATCGCATAGACCACAATGCCAGCGGCATTCTTAACGCTCATTTTTTCCTGGATCTTTTCGCGGTATCCTTCAATGGTTCTGATACTCAGGAATAACTTTGATGCTATTTCTTTAGTTGTGGCTTGCTGGCAAATGAGCACAATGATCTCTAATTCTCTTGCCGAAAATTCAGGCTTGGGCGTCTCCTTGTAAGGATTGAAATTACTTTGCGCCATCAGTTCGATCAGTTTTTGAGAAGTACTTCGGCAATAATAAAACTGATCGTTGTACACCATATTTATCGCATCGATGATCTCACTCTTGGAAGTGTTTTTCAATAAATAGCCTTTTGCGCCGGACTCGAGCATATCGATGATGAGGTTGTCGTCGTCGAACATCGAGAGTGCAATTATTTTTACTGAGGGATACTTTTTCTTTATGATACGGGCTGCTTCAATTCCATTTAGAATGGGCATTTTAATATCAGTTAAAACGACATCAGGTTTCATCGCCTCCGTTATCTCCAATAATTCATTACCATCGCAGGCCTCGCCAACCAATTCGATGTCAGTCTGCTTTTTTAACATCACCCGAAAACCATCTCTAAAGATCTCATGGTCGTCGGCAATTACAATTCGTATGGACATATAGTTGCTGGTTTATATCGGTATTTGAATGCTGTAGGTAGTTCCTTCTCCGGGTTTTGAATCAACAAATATTTTTCCGTTCAACACATCGGTCCTGCTCAAAAGGCTCCTGAGCCCCAATCCCATATTTTCCTTGGTTGCATAAGAATAATCAAATCCCTTACCGTTATCCCTCGTAACAAGTACGATCGTATTACTTTCAGCGACGAGCTGGATATTCAACAACGTAGCATTTGCATGTTTGATGGTATTATGAATGATCTCCTGGATGATCCGGTAAAGATTGATGTCTTGTTGCTTTTGAAGCGGCGGCAGATCACCATAGGTAAAATCTATCTTCAACCCAACGGAACCCGGCAGCTTACTAATAAACTCAGTTGTGGCAATAACGATCCCTTTTAGCATGAGTGATGAAGGCATCAGGTTATTTGATATCTCCCTCATTCGCACAATGATGTCGTCGAGGTATTTATTGGATTCCTGCATTTGTATCTCATCATCCGGATTTTTGATCTCTATGCTGCTCAGTTTGAACTTAATGGCAGATAGGAGCGGACCAACCTCATCATGCAGATCAGCCGACACCCGCTGCCGCTCATTTTCAAGAGTGGTGATCTCGGCCAGTATCTTCGACTTATAGAGTCTTGCATTCCTCCGTTGCTGCAATACCAGCGACACGATGAAGTAAATAAGAATACTTCCAATAATAACTGCTGCTATAATGATGGCAGTGTAAATCGTCGTTTGGTGGGCATCCATATAATCGCGTATGAGTAGAGCAAATTAGCAAGTAAATTTGTGAACATGGAAATATTTGCGATATTCAACCTAAACTCCCTGTTTTCACCCAAGCCATATATTCTAAATGCCTCAGAAAAGACGCTGAATGCATAGTAAATTACAAATGTTACGCAAATTACAAACTCCGCATTTTTAACCAATGTTCCTCGTTCGGTTACAATGATCCGATTGATCAATGCAATACTCATAAAACACAGCAAGGATGAATACGTAATAATAAAGTATGAGTCAAATTCTACTATTTGGGAAATGATAAAGTTTTCAGCTAGCCATGCCACGCAAAGAATCGAAATGATGGAACCATACAAAAACATTTTTCCTCGGAACAATCCCCAGCGCTTGAATTGATAAATGAACAATAATGATTCAATCAACCAATATATGTTGTTGTTGATCGCATTCGAATGTTTTCCTCTCATAAGTATATAATTGAGGATCTCATTACTGCAACCGAGGCAAATACAATAAATAAAGGGCTGATATGCTCGGTCAACAAAACGAAACCTTATCAGCCCAATAATTGCTGGAATAACTATACAAGAGCTTAATACAACTTGAAGTGTAAAATTCATCGTGCCTAAAGGTATTAACTATTTAGGGGAGAGGCAGGAGGACAGATATCCGGGCATCGAAGTCCAGCTTCTATCACCGACTCTACCCCAACCGGATCTGAGCTATCAATGAGGAAAATGTCCTCACCTTCTTTGTTAACACCGGTGATGACAAACCTTATCTTAAGGTCGTCGTCCATTGCTGTGTAAATACGAACCTTGTCGCAGTCTCTTTGAGCAAGTATTGCGTCAAACGCACTACGTTCAAAGGTTTCGCAGATTGGGATGAGCCCTTCGTCTCGCCTTGCGGGTACCAGGATGTTATTTTGTTCAGCCCGTAATGTTGCGGTCATGATTGCGGCCTCGGTCAGAGGAATGATGTTTGCTGGCATAGTTGTAGGTTTTAAGGTTTAGAACAGGAATTTCCGCAATATATATAAGAAAACAATCCGTACAAGTACGGTTTCTGATACGTAGTATGTGCAAAAAAATGGGGTGTTATCCACGTTGTTTTATTTCAAATAAAGCGACAATTTTAGGTCGTAGATTTTTCTCATGCTTGAACAACCCTATCTTATGGAAACTTTTTGCTTGAATGTTTTTCCGTAGAACTCAGGAATCGAGATATAATTTACTTATGGAAATGGGGGCCTTAATGCTTCTTAAAGTAGGGTGAACAGATCAAGATCTGTTTATCCTTTTTTGAGAAGCATTTTTTCATTAATGCTGTTGATATGGAAACGAGACTGGTTTCAGCTACTCCCTACAATCCCTTTAAGAAACTTGTATGGATGAGATCCACGACGTCAACAAGATTTCCTGTTCTTTCATATTCTTTCAATTGCCTGTCGGCGCCTGTGCCTTCTTCCATCATTTTATGTACATGATTCACGGCGTGACGGCTACCGAGTTGCGGGAGCACATCGTCTATAAAGTCGAGTAGTTCGTAGATCAATACCCTGGTATTCACTTCAGCTTCCTTGCCAAAATCAATGAGGCTTCCATCGATACCGTAACGGCCGGCCCTCCATTTATTTTCGGTGATCAGTGCACGGGAATACATCATGAAATTTAAATTCTGGCTGCGCAGTTTATATAATTTGGCACATACACCCTGGAACAAAGCAGCGATCGTGATGGTTTCCTGTACGGTCATCGGCACGTCGCAGATACGGAACTCCACTGTATTGAAGAATGGATGCACACGCAGGTCCCACCAGATCTTCTTCGCATTGTCGATGCAATTTGTTTTTACTAATAGTTTTATATAATTATCATACGCTTCGATGCTATCGAAATAATCGGGTATACCTGTGCGTGGAAACTTGTCGAATACCTTTGTACGGAAGCTTTTATAACCCGTGAGCCTGCCTTCCCAAAAAGGGGAGTTGGTGCTCAACGCGTAAATATGCGGAAGGAAATAACGTGCAGAGTTGGCAATATGGATCGCCATCTCTCGGTTCTCCATGCCTACGTGCACATGCAAACCAAAGATCAAATTGCTGCGTGCTGCTTCCTGTAGTTCATTAACGATCTCGCTGTAACGCACATGATCAGTGATGAGCTGTTGCTCCCAATGGCTAAAAGGATGCGTGCCCGAAGCGCCCACCCAAAGACCCAGGTCGTCAGCAATACCACTGATGGTTCTGCGCAGGGTAGCCACATCCATGAATGCCTCATCAACATCCTGGCAAATATCGGTTCCTACCTCCACCACGGCCTGGTGCATCTCGGCCTTCACCTTATCCTTTATCACTTTGTGGCCTTCCTGTACGATCTTTTGTTCGTGGCTCTTGAGTTCCCGGGTTTCGGGATCGATCACCATGTATTCTTCTTCAACACCGAGTGTGAAATGTTTGTAGGAGAGAGCCATGAGGAGTAATTATGAATGATGAATTATGAGTTTTGAATGGATTGTTGATAATTGGATAATTGATAATTTTTTAAACCTAATGCTATCACCCGAATAGGATGCTGCCCTAAATTGGAAACATTATCAATTATCCATTTTGCCATTATCCATTAATAGAGTTTCTTTTTTGCTGCGCTATTCGTTATATATTTCCCCCAGGTCAAATTATCTACATTATCCTTATGCTCCTGTGCTTTTTCGATGGCATAGGTAGCTGCAGTTTCAACAACCCAATCGAAATTCTCCTGGCCAACGCTAGATACTTCGGCATCGGGAGCCGGGTTACAAAAATCGATCGCGTAAGGCACGGCGTCACGTACCGCCAGCTCGACCGTATTAAAATCGTAGCCGAGATAATGACAGATGCGCAATACGATCTCCTCCATTTGTTTGTAGCGTTCAGGTGTTGGACTGAAATCTGCAACATACCGCAGGTGATGTGGGTTGCGTGGCTCATAAGGCATGATGCGCACATATTTTCCGCCGATACAATAGCACCTGTAGTATTCTTCGAACTTGATCTCTTCCTGCAACATCATTACCAATTGTTCTGTTTCCGCATGTTTCTCAAAGAATTCTTCCATGCTATTCAATTGGTACACACTTTTCCAACCTCCTCCTGCAAATGGTTTCATGTAAGCAGGGAAACCGATGTATTTAAATATACCATCCCAATCCAAAGGATAAGCAAGGTTTGAAAAAGATGCTTCGCTGGTATCGGTCGGCAGATCCCTTGAAGGCAATATCACTGTCTTGGGAACAGGAACGTCGATCTTTGTTGCCAGGCAATTATTAAAGAATTTTTCATCGGCACTCCACCAAAAAGGATTGTTGATCACAGTGGTGCCACATAGTGCAGCGTTTTTCAGATAGGCCCTGTAAAATGGAACGTCTTGTGATATCCTGTCGAAGATAACTGCATACCCGCTGGGTTCTCCCTGCATTACCTTATCGATACGCACGGCTTCAGCCATGATACCATCCACATTTTTACTATTCACCCTTGCGATAAAGGCCTCAGGGAAACTTCTTTCTTTTCCAAATAATACTCCGATTTTCTTCATAACAGTTTGTTTTAATTGATATTCAAATGTCTTCAAATATATTTTTTAGTGGGGAATTAAACAAATTAAGTTTGAGAGAAAGCTACAAGCTGCAAGCCTCAAGGGGGAAAGCTTTTATAACTGGAAGAATCCTCCATTTTCATGCTTGTCCCTTGTAGCTTGTGGCTTGCATCTCTTTCCTTATTTTTGCACATATGCCCCAGCAAAGCACAACCAATATCTCTGTAGAATCTCATACCATCACATCTGAATTCCTTGGCAGGGAAGTTAAAATTGACTTTTATATCCCGACTCAACAAAGATCGCAACAGGAGCTGAGTCTCTTGCTGATCAATGATGGCCAGGACCTGCAAACCATGCATTTTGAAGAGATACTCGACGAATTATACGAGGAAGATGCCATCTGCAGTTTATTATGTGTAGGCATCCATTGCTCGAAGGACAGGAAGAATGAATATGGAACTGCAGGCACACTGGATTATAAAGGGCGTGGCGCAAGAGCTGCACTTTACAACAAATTCATTTTTGAAGAGCTGATGCCATTTGTGAGAAGCTCATTACTGATCTATTCATTTAAAGAAAAATCTTTCGCTGGTTTTTCATTGGGCGGGTTATCGGCATTGGATATGGTACTGAATTATCCGCAGGAATTCACCAAGGTCGGCGTATTCAGTGGTTCGATGTGGTGGAGAGATAGGGACCAGGATGATCCCGAATTTGATGAAGAGACGGATAGGATCATGCATCGGCAGGTGAGGGAGGGTAATTATTTTCCATGGCTCAAATTCTTTTTTGAAGTGGGTACGCTTGATGAGGTGGCCGATAGAAATAACAATGGCGTTATCGATTCTATCGATGATACACAAAGCCTCGTTGACGAATTGGTGAAGAAAGGGTACAGCAGGGAAAACGATATTCGTTTCATTGAATTAAAAAATGGCAGACATGATGTGCCTACATGGGCGGCGGCGTTTCCGGATTTTTTGAAGTGGGGATGGGGTAGGGAATAAGGAATAAGAAATTTTTAAATAAGGAATAAGGAAGTAAGGCAGCAGTATGCCAGGCTTTCTTGTTCCTTATTTTTTGTTAGTCCAAACCGTCAAGACAGGAATAAGGTAACGCTGTAATTACTGCTAATAACTTCCTTATTCCTTATTTTTTATTCCTTATTTCTTATTTAATAAAAAAGCGTCTCATTATTAATGAGACGCTTTTTTTATAAGATCGAATTAGATTATTGGAAAGAATAACGAACACCGATCTGGCCTGTCCAACGGCTGTTGTTCAAAGGCGTTACACCATCGCTGATCGTTCCTACGGTTGGATTCAAAGGATTGTAACGGAACTGAGGTGTTGTACCTGTAAAGCCTGCGAATTGCAGCAACTGGAACTGATCGAAGCTGAGGAAGTATTGACGGCCCCACTCTTTGTTCAGCATATTGGTGAAGTTAGCAACATCCCATGTAAGTGTAATGGTATGGCGCTTGTTAGCGATCTTCACGTTGAAGTCTTGCTTAACCTGGAGGTCGATCACGTTTGTGAATGGAAGGCGTGCACCATTTCTTTCAGCAAACTGGCCACGATGTTTTCTCAAATATTTATCGCCCTGGATAAATGCTTCCAGCGCATCTTTTTGCTGAGCCGGTGTGTATGTTGTTGTACCGATAGTGTTTGACAAGAATACCATATTATCCATTTCAGCACGGCTGGCAGGGATATATATCTGATCGTTCAAAGTAACACCATCGCCGGTGATCGCTCCTGACTGAACAAAAGTGAATGGAGCACCAGATTGGCCGTTGTAGAACAGGTTGATCGTTGTAGCCATATGATCCCTCATATAAGTGAACTTCTTACTTACAAAGGCTGTGATGCGACTACCCAGGTCGAAATCAGATGGCGTTAAAGGAAGGAAGTTACGTCCGTTGATAGATTCCATATTCGACCAGTTCGAAGTGTTGATAGAACTGGTTCCTTCGTTGTGCACATAAGAATCGCCGTAAGTATAGTTAGCTCCAAAACCAAATCCTTTTCTGAAAGCTTTCTCTACAGCAAAAGTAAAGTTGTATGCAAAACCTTGCTGGCCCTGTGTGTTCTTCAACAGGATAACATTTGTATAAGGATTCTTTGCTGCAGCAGTAGTTCCTTGTGGCCTGTACACCAGTTTGGTTGGTGAACCGGTTGTAGAATATACAAAGCGTGTACCCGGACCTGAAGTTGTGATAGAAGGCGGCGCGAAGTTTACGTTCTGCCAATCAATTTCTACGAGGTTCTTGGTATACAAGGCGTCGAAGCTAATCGTCCATCCACCGTTCAGGCGCTTGTCCAAACCGATCGATGCTTTAGCTACTGTAGGTAATTTGAATTTTGAACTCATCAGGTTGATATCTCCCTGTGGTTTGATCAAACTGGCAGGCAAACCAAAATCAGCCTGTGTGTATTGGTTGTTGATGTCGGCCCTGAATTTCAACGGCGTTGCTGGCGAACCGAGGGTAACCGGAGTTCCTGATTGATCAACAGCACCGATGCTCACACCTGTATTTTGATAAAGACCACCTGGCCATACCAATGGAGTTCTTCCGGTGAAAATACCGTAACCGCCCCTGATGGTAACATTCTCATCATCCAGATTAACCCTAAAGCCAACCCTTGGTGAGAACTGTAATTTTGGATTTGACAGTTTTCCGGAAACAGCACCTTCCAGGTCATACACCTGGGATATCACCGGCGCTGCAGAATCCCTGAAGAAAGCATCTTCCAATGCTGGTGTCAGGAACTTGGTTTTGTCGGCACGGATACCAAGTGTTAAAGTGAATCTTGAATTCACCTTGATATCATCATTGATGAAGAATCCAAAGCGTTCTGTATTAAAGCTTGCAGCAGAATTCACATTCTCATCACCCCCTTTGTTACCATCTACCAGTGAATAACCACGTTGGTAGCGGGTTGGACCCAAGTCCCTCACAAACGCGTCGAGGCTTGCATAAGTATACAAACCGTATTGGCGGTTAATGAAGAGGTTATAAGATTTATTGTAATCGATATCGGCACCGATCGTTACGGCGTGCTTACCTGTGTACCACTTGAAAGCATCATAAAAATTATAAATGGTTTGTTTCAATAAGTTAGCGGTTGATGATGGTTCTGAACCAAGATTAAATGTCGGGCCACCATTTTGTGCACTGATCGTTACTCTTGGGAACGGCGTACCTGTAACACCCCTGTCATCTACAACATTGGTGAAGGATGCCCTGAATTTGTTATTCAACTTATTGGAGATCTTCGAATTGAATTCCAATGATGCGGAATGCGTTACATCCGGGAAGAATTGTGCACCATTGAAGAAATTGATCGAAGTGTTGCTACTCCTTGAAGGGTTAAAGCGCTCCGCTTTAGTGTAGCGATAACTTGCTGTCACTTTATTTCTGCTATTCACGTTCCAGTCAACACGGGTATTGATATTTGTCCTTTTAACTTTATCAGCGGTGGTCTCAAAATCACCTGGATCATAACCGAGGCTTTGCGCATAAGCTACCAATTTTGCAATACTGTCTCTCAACGCGTATCCGCTCGCATAAGTAGGAATAATAAATGGCTGAGGCCTGTTATCATCCTGGTGTTCAGCATTCACGAAGTAGAACAATTTGTTCTTAATGATCGCTCCGCCCAAACGGAAACCATAAGTCTTATTTACAAATGGCGTCGATTTAACGCGTAAGCTATCGATCTTGGTAGCAGCCCTTCCGGTAGTTTTTTCATTGCGGAAGAAATAGTAGATAGACCCTTCTGTATTATTTGAACCTGATTTTGTTATCGCGTTGATACCACCTCCTGTAAAGTTACCGATAGCAGCATCATAAGGAGAAACCTGTATTGCCAGCTGATCTATCGCGTCGATACTGATCGGTGTAACACCTGCCTGGCCGCCGTTCGTTCCCTGGTCGCTCAAGCCGAATACGTCGTTATTTACAGCACCATCGATCATGAATGAATTGTAACGATTGTTTTGGCCGGCAATGGAGATACCACCAAGGCTGGTGAGTTTTGCCTGCGGCGTAAAACGAACATAATCACTCAAACCACGACCAACTGAAGGTGCGTTGTTGATCTTGTCTTTGCTTACGGCTGTTTCAGTACCGTTTTTAGTAGTGGCTTTTGTTGCAGCTACAGTAACCGTTGTAAGTTGGGTCACTTTATCTGTCAAGCCAATATCCATGCGGTAGGTTTCGCCGAGGCCTAAAGAAATATCATCTTTCTTATCCGCTTCATAACCAACAAATGATGTTGTGATGGTATAAGGACCACCGGGATTCATGTTGTTGATGTCAAAACGCCCACCGGCACGTGTTACCGCCGTGTATACGGTATTTGTAGGTACGTGCACTGCCGTTACAGTTGCTCCAGGCAGGGCATTTCCAGCTTTGTTTTTCACAAAACCGGTAATACTGCTGGTAGTTACCTGTGCGTTGGATACAAATGAAATTGCAAACAAAGCAATCAGTACTGGTAAGATTTTCTTTAGATACATAGTTAGTTTGGTTTTACGGTCGCAAAGAAAGGGAATAATTGGCGAATTATCACTAAGTTTTATTAACAAAGTGTTAGGCAATTATTACTTAACAATCGCTGCTTCCATTTACGATTTTAGCTTAGACCTGAAATTAGTAAATTCTGGAACAAAACTATAGTTTTTAAATTATAATTTTTCGACAGGGAATGAACATACGTATTGTGTATTAAAATCATATCTAAAATTCGGCTTTTTAAGCTTCAAGAAGCGGCTGCAAGCGAGAAGCACGCAGACCTTAAAAGCCATTCCAGCATTATGCTTCTCCCTTGTAGCCGCCTCTTGGAGCTCATTCCCCAAGCTTTTACCAAATCCGAAAACCTCATTCGTCTCATCCTCACTACCTTTGCCGCATAAATAAACGCCATGTTAGATAGTATCGAAAGCGCAATTGAAGATATCCGGAACGGGAAACTGATTATCGTAGTGGATGACGAGGACAGGGAGAATGAAGGAGATTTTATAACCGCCGCTCATAATGCCACCCCCGAAGTAGTGAACTTCATGAGCAGGCATGGCCGAGGGCTGATCTGCGCCCCACTTACGGAGGAGCGTTGCGATGAACTGATGCTTCGGCCGATGGTCGTTGATAATACTTCCCTTCACGAAACGGCATTTACGGTAAGTGTGGACCTGCTTGGGCATGGATGCACAACGGGGATATCGGCGCAAGACAGATCGAAGACAATAAAAGCATTGGTTGATCCTGCAACAAAGCCTGAGGACCTGGGCAGGCCGGGGCATATTTTTCCTTTAAGAGCCAAAAAAGGTGGTGTGCTGAGGCGTACCGGGCATACGGAAGCCACTATTGACCTGGCCAGGCTTGCGGGTTTTGATGCCGCCGGCGTACTAGTGGAGATCATGAATGAAGACGGAACCATGGCTCGTTTGCCCGAACTAAAAGAGATCGCAAAGAAGTTTGACCTGAAGATCATTTCGATAAAGGACCTGATAGAATACAGGCTAAGACAGGAAACTTTGATCAAAGAAGCGGTAAGGGTGCAATTGCCAACCCGTTGGGGCGTATTTGAACTCATCGCATTCGAACAATTGAATACAGGCGAGGTACACATGGCCTTGAAAAAAGGAGATTGGCAAAAAGACGAACCGGTTTTGGTAAGGGTACACAGCAGCTGCATGACGGGAGATATCCTGGGTTCACTGCGCTGCGATTGCGGGGAACAATTGCACCATGCGATGCAAATGGTGGAGCGTGAAGGCAAGGGCCTCGTGTTATACATGAACCAGGAAGGGCGTGGCATTGGGCTGCTCAATAAACTGAAAGCTTATAAGTTGCAGGAAGAGGGTAGGGATACTGTAGAAGCCAACCTTGAACTGGGTTTTGATATGGACGAACGCGACTATGGCGTCGGCGCACAGATACTCCGGCACCTCGGCATCAGCAAAATGAAACTGATGAGTAATAATCCACGCAAACGCGCCGGGCTTTTAGGATATGGATTGGAGATCGTAGACACCGTGCCGATCGAAATGGCATCGAATCCGCATAATGAAAAATATTTAAGGACGAAGAGGGATAAGTTGGGGCATGAGATTCTAAATGAAGAAGAATAAATGAACTGATAATTGATAATTGGTTAATGGATAATGGTTCAATTCAAAGAAGTATTCTTCTTTTCTGACGACCTTAATGATGCAACCTATTTATCTTTCATCAACAAGTTTGAACATTATCAATTATCCATTATTCAATTATCAATTACTAGTTAGATGTTTTCGGCGCTGCCTCTTTTGGAATCTCCTTCTTCGGCGCCCTGTTCCTCCTAAAGATCTCGGATAGTTTATCAAAATCCTTTGAATAAGTAAGGCTCACACCCGAGCGGTTTCTTTGCCCTAAAGTAAGATCAATACTGGTACGGTTAAACGCTACTACTTTTAATGAACCGTCTTTATTCAACAACCATTCGATGGAGATATCAGGAGTGATCAATCCCTTCCTGGCCAATTGTGCATATGGGTTATTGTAATCAATGTTTCCGCCGATCAATACAACGAGGCGTTCGCTTAATGATATCTTCAAACCCGCCTGTACACTGGCTTGCAGCAATGCGGCTTTGTTTTGCAGGTCAAGACTGGAATTGATGTCAACGTAAGTCGATAGCACGCCGTTCGTAGCTTTTTCCAATTGTTTATTAAAAAGATTGGTGAGCATATTCGATACCACACCGCCGATCGTACTGGCGGCCAATGAAATGGTATTTGATCCAGATAAAAAGTTTTGGTTGTTGCTGATGAACGTATTGAAGAGCAATAAACTGGCAACCTGCTTGTTCATTTCATTCTTATTATTCTTCAGATCGGCCAAGGCTTTTTGCGTGATATAATCATCCCTGATCTCACTGTTTGACGGTAATTCAAAATCAAACTGTATATCGGTCTTTTCCAGGTTACCTGTCAGCCGCGCTACAATGGTGATATCCTCTCTTTGTCTAAATCCTTTTGAAGAAGGGAGACTGCTCATATCTACTTTTTTGGCCAAATACGCAGCGTCGATCTTGATGACAGCATCATATGGGTTGCCATTAAATACAATGGACCCGCCACGCCTGAGCGTAAAATACTTTTTGACAAAAGTTTGAAAATTGAACATGTATTCACCATCCATGATATCGTACCTGCCCCTGATCGTCATGTTCTCGTTTGTACCGGTATGTATATTCAATACGCCACTTCCGCGTCCCCTGATCACATCTCCCGTTACCTCGTCCAATATCACATCTACCTTGCATGCCGGCGTTGCAGTAAGGTGCATGTCCAACACGATATTGGTTCCTTCCCTGGTCTTGAGCTCTTCTTCCATCTTACTACCGAACTGAACGAAATCTATATAAGTTATGGCGCCGATCTCCCTGCTGCTCCCGGTCGGTAAATAGATATGGCTGCTATCCGATTCCTGGTATGATGGATTTCCGTCGATGTCGATCTTAAGGTTGGTGGTAGGGCCATCCAGGTTCATTATCGCACTGCCGATCACTTTTCCGTAAAACTGGCTGTTGTTTTCTCTGGTGGTGTTCAGCACCAGCATTTTGGCGGTCTCGAAGTGCACGTTATCAAAAGCGAAGTCTTTGAAGAAGGTATGATACATTTTGCCACGTATTGTGCCGGTATTGTTCAACGTGTCTTTGAGTTGCAGGTAGCCGAGATCGATCTCATCGGGTTTGAACACGATGGTATGTTTATCAAACTTATACTTACACTGAGTGTATGCTACAACGAACGAACCCTTTGATATGCTCACATTGCCGGTGATATACTTATGATCACCACCCTTTATTTTTAAAGTGCTTTCTGCGTTGCCGCCGATGTCGCTGAAAACACTGCCAAGATAACTTTGAAGGATGCTCACGTTGAAACGCTCGGAAGTAAAATCGGCTTCCAACTGATCATCGGATACAACCTTATAATTATAGTGCCCGCTAAGACTGAATTTATTTTCAACATTATCTGTCACCACCTTGTATTGGATAAGGCCGCTTTCCGTATTCACATGCCCCTCAAGATGTGCGTCGCCGATCGTCTTGTCATCCAAACGGAAACCTTCGGCATCGCCTTTAAAATCTATATCTTGTTTACCAAAAGGATCTTTCAGGGTGAGTGTTCCCGTTAGTAAGCCTTCCAACCTTGTCTTTTTGGTGAACAAAGTGGTGAAGTCGTTGATATTTACTTTTTTCAGTTTGCCGATCACGGTAGGATTGCCGGTCTGCACATCTTTGGCTGTAGAGATAACGATCTCCTGCTCGCCCTGTACAAATTTTACTTCATTGGCGCTCACATAATTCTTTCGCAGCGTTAGCTCACCATCTTTGGCCAACTGCCATTTTTTATCATTAATAATAAAGGAAGAAGGGGAGAAATGAATGACAACACCATCGCCCATTGTTTGCACGGTAGCATTTAGCTCAGCCTCGCTCAAGGTGCTGCTGGCGCTGGTTTTCAAGTGAATGACGGAAAGATCGTTGTGTGCCGATATGGTGAGATCGGTTGCGGGAAAATGTAAACTGTCGCTGAAAGCAATATCGCCTGCGGTTATTTTCGTTACCAATGTATCGAGATTTCCATGTCCCTCGAGCACCACGTTGTTGAAGGTTTTTCCATCCCATTCAAAAAGAGGAATGTTGGCACTCAGGTTCATTTCATTTGTTGCCGATCGGATATTGCCGGAGAAGGTGGAAAAATCAAAACCCTTCAATCTCTTATCGATGAGCTTTACATAATCATCAACCAATCTTGTTTTGATGATAAAAGAAAAATCCTGGTCCGTTATAGCATAGGAGGGAGGGGTTATGTACGATGGATAATACCTGCTCAGAAAAACATTGAATGCATCGGGCAGTTCTAATATTTTGAATTTGCCTGTAAGTGAACCTTCGATCTCATTCGATTGGAAGTTGAGGATCTTATTGCCATCAACGATAAGTGATGTTAGCGAAAGCGAGTCAAATGAAAGTCTTGTGCTATCATGCCGCAATGATGCATCATACACTTTGGCGGTGCCTAAAAAATTATCAATATTATCGCCGGTGAAATTGAGACTGAAATGACCGGTGAGTGAAAAATCTTCGTTAGTGATTTTAAGTTGCTTAAGATTTACAGATTGCAATGCCGCATCAAAATTAAATTCAGGCTCTGCAGCCGATAGATTAATTCTTCCATCCAAACTGGTGACCTTTAAATTAGGATCATCAATACTCAAGTGGCCGGTAAATACTTTCTTGGAGAAATTACCATTGATCGTGATGTTTTGATAGTTGTACCCTGAAAAGGCCAGCTGGTGGATCTTACCATCAAAGTCGGCATTGAGGTTATCTATTTTGAAACCGCTTCCCTTGATCTTTCCATCCAACGCAATTGTACCGAGTTTGCTGTTATTCAGGAACTGTCCGAGCTGAAAACCGCTTGAAGATATTTTGCCGGAATATACAGGCACTTTATTGGCCGGTATCTTCATATTGAGATCGGCGCTGAGATTACCCAGGTTGGTGCTGATACTACCAAAAGCCACGAAATCATTGGTGAAACCTGTAAAATTGCCCTTGAATCGAATAAAGCCCAACTTGCTGAGTGCCGGCTGTCGCACCTTTCTCAATGAAGGGATAAGCATCGCCAGCTCCTGGTAATTGGTTTGCAGGTCATTCGACTTCAGATCAATAAAAGTGTTATTGAAATCGGGAAGCCCACGCAATGCCAGGTCGCCATCCAAAATGCTATTGCCACTTTTGATCAGCAATTTCTTACCTGATAGATTATCAACCGGGCCGGTTATATTGCCGTTGATCGAAAAAACACGGTTCCAGAATTTTGTTGCGGGAGCGAATAAAGCCAGGTCGTTGCTGTTTATAATACTGTTGTCAAACCTGGCATCGAGGCTAACATTGTGCATGAAGCTATTAAGATCGTCGTTGAAATTGGTGTAGCGCATGGCAAAATAATTGCCGATGGTGCTATGGTTGGTTTCCAGGGTCATGTTGTCGAACTCCATGATCTCGGGTGTCATCTTAACTTTTGCATCCAGCTTTTTCAACTGCAGTCCGCTGCGTTCATAAGCCGCAAGCGTGAGGTCGGTGGTTACCGTATCGTTGATGAACGTAACGTTCTTCAGATCGCCGGTGATGCCGGTGAACTGAAGGTGTTGCCCATCAAACCTCCCAACATAAGGCGCCCGCTCCGTTTCTTTTTCGTTAGAGAAACTTGCATTATTGAGGTGTATGTCTTTTACATTGATCTCCCATCCCTGCGTATTCCATTGCAGTGCGGAGAGCACGGGGATCTTTTGAACAATATCTTTAAGTGTGGTCGGCTGAGGTTTGATGCCTGTATAGCTGGATTGCGAGAAAACGGGTTCATCCAAATTCAATTGAGAAATGAAGAGCTTTCTTTTATTAAAATCAACAATATCTGCGTTGAGGTTGAGCTTTTTAAGGGATACGGTCATATTCTGCCCCAGCCATTTATCCACCTGCCTGAACTGTACGTTTTCAAGCTCCAGTATTTTCAGGTCCAGCTCCACGCCATTTTTCTTCGAGGAAGTGTCTTTTTTGGGGCTGGCAAAATAATCCACAAGAAACTGGTAATTCCAGGTAGAATCCGAGCGGTTGATGTTGACGATGGTATTTTTGAGGCCAACATACTTCAGCGTCACTTTGTCTTTGAAAAAGAACCAATCGGTGATGTTCACATTGGCTGTGCCGGCGTATAATAACGTGTCCTGGTGCTGGTCTTCAATAAGAAGCCCCTCCAATTCCATTTTATTGAAAAGGGCGAAATCCACGTGCTTTATGGTAACCCTGGTGTGTAATTTCTTGGAAAAATTGGCGGCAACCTTCTTAACGATCCAGTTTTGAACAAAGGGGATATGTATAGCTATCCAGGCCAGTACGATCAGGCAGACCAGTACCAGCAAGGTGCGTTTTAATATTTTGAAGAATCTACGCAGTGTATCTTATTAGGTGTAAAAATAACAGATTCAACGGGTAAGGGCAAATTCAGTACCAAACTTTAGCAAGTCGTTAGTCTTGAGTCCTTAGTCGGGAGTCCACAGTCTGGAGCCGGGCTGCAGAGTAATGACCAGGGACTATCGACTAACGACTCCTCATCCCCTTATTAAAGTCTGCAGACGCTCCCTTTGCGATCGACAAATTCTTCCACCCACTTCCCTTAATGATCTTGCCCAGGAACAGGATCTGGCCCACATGGTAAGGATAGTGCGCCAGTTGCCGGTTAATGGCATCGACCACCACAAGCCCTTCCTGACGGATATAGATCGTTTTAAGCAGGTCGTCTTCGTTTAGGTTTTGTAGTGCATGGAGGCAGCATGCCCAACCTTCTTCCCAAAAAGCGATCAGTTGCTCCCGCGAAAGCTCCCTTTTTTCGAACTCGATGTCACGATTGCGCCATTCTTTTTCACCATCGGTTGTTAAGAAGTCGGTCCACCTGCTCAACATATTTCCCGCCACGTGCTGGATGATGATGGCGATGCTATTGCTTTCTTCATTGGGCTGAAAGTTGAAGTCGCTTTCTGTTAACTGGTCAAATGTTTTGTCGCCAAGCTCTTTGTAGTATTTGAGGCGTTTGATGGCGGATTGCAGGAATTCAGTTCCTATGGTCATTATGTTGAATTGTTGAATTGCTTGATTGTTGAATGGTTAACTGCCCTCTGTCCATGTAATGTGGTTGGTGGGGACACACAACCACGGCATTTCGTTGCCCACTACCAACTGCCCACTACCCACTACCACCTTCTCAATACCCCTCCGCATCATCATCTCCCCTTCGATCCCCAACAGCAACGATCGACCTTCTCCTGATCAAAATAAGTTCTGTGCGGCCGATGCTTGAACGCATGCGGATGCGATAACCCATTTCTTCCAGCTTCGTTTTTACCTCAGCAGGAAAGTCCTTTTCAATAAAAAGAGAATCGGGAAACCATTGGTGATGAAATTTTGGTTTGTTAACTGCGTCGTCGGCATTCATGCCAAACTCTATGATGTTGATCAGGGTTTGAAAAACACTTGTAGGGATCGTGGTGCCGCCGGGTGTTCCCGTTATGATATAAGGCTTGCCTTTTCTTAGCACAATGGTTGGCGTCATGCTGCTAAGCATTCTTTTTCCCGGAGCGATCGCATTTTTTTCATTGCCGATGGCGCCATACATATTGGGCACGCCGGGCTTTACACTGAAGTCATCCATTTCGTCATTTAAAATAAAACCGGCGCCGGTAACAACCGTTTTGCTGCCATAAGTATCATTCAAGGTTGTTGTTATTGCTACTGCATTGCCGAATTTATCCAATACATTCAAATGCGTGGTTTCCTCGCTTTCGTGAATGCTTCCCGCTTTTGTAGTGGTGCTGCTTCCTGCTTTGCCGGGTTCATAATCCTTTATTCTTTCCTGCAAATATTCGTCACTCAGCAAACGCTTCACGGGCACGTGCACAAAATCGGGATCGCCCAAAAATTCGCCACGATCTGCAAAAGCCCGGCGCTCCACCTCCGTCATCAGTTGCACAGAAGCGGGTGTTTGAAAACTCATCCGGGAAATATTTTTCATCACCGCCATTTTCATCATCTGCTCTATAATGATGCCGCCACTGCTGGGTAGGGGCATGGTGACGATATGATATTTTCGATGATCGAATTCGAGTGGAGTTCTTTCGGCAACAACATAATTCTTTAGGTCATCAACACTGATGATACCTTTGCCCCGGCTCATTTCCGCGACGATCAGCCTGGCAGTTTCACCGCCATAAAATCCCTGCTGTCCTTTATCACGAATACGTTTTAGCGTGGCAGCAAGATCTTTCTGCATCAATATGTCGCCTGCTTTCCAATCCACCTCTTTTGTAAAAGCAGTGGGCGCCGTGTTTTGTTTTAGAAAATCATCACGCATAGAATTCAATCCTCTTGCTTGTGATGCGGTGATGGCGAATCCGTTCTCTGCAAGATCGATAGCAGGCTGTATCAATTTCTTAAACGGAAGGCTGGCAAATTTCATTTCGGCAAATATTCCGGCAACAGTACCGGGAACACCAGCGGCAAGATGTCCTTCCTGCGATAATTGCATGAGTGGATTGCCCGCGCTATCGAGATACATATCCCTGCTGGCCCCCGCGGGAGCTTTTTCGCGGAAATCCAATGCAATGTTTTTCCCGCTTTTGAGGTGCGCCACCATGAAACCTCCGCCACCAATATTACCAGCGCCGGGATATACTACTGCAAGCGCCAGTTGCATGGCAATAGCCGCGTCAAACGCATTGCCGCCGCTTTTTAAAATATATAATCCAACCTTACTTGCTAAAGGATGGGCACATACTACTGCTGCGTTTTTACAAGAGATCTTTTTTTGAGAAGCATAGTTGAATTTCGAATCTCTTTTCAGTTGACCTAAAGAAGTACTGACCGATAGTAGGATCGCAAGAGCGATAAATGAAATGTGCTTTGGATTCATACATGCAATTTACTATTGAAAATTGTTTTTTGGTGAAAATGTCAGAACCTCAGATTAGCATGATTAACTGATTGCCCTGCGAGCAGTTATAAAAATCAGGATGATCAGTTAATCAGGCTAATCCGAGGTTCTGACATAAAGGACAAACGGAATCACTTATTCACCAGCTTTCTTTACTTTCACAGATATATTTAAAAGCCCGATAATGAAGTTAAAGATCATCATTCCTGTTTTTCTTTTTTTGTGTAACGCAGCTTTCGCTCAATTACAATCGCCTGATGAATTCCTGGGTTATGAATTGGGGACGAAGTTCACCCCTCATTATAAGATCGTTAACTATTTCAACCAGGCCGCAGCCGCGATGCCCCAGGTGATGAAGTTGGAAAAATATGGGGAAACAACCGAGGGTAGGCCCTTGCTGATGGCGTGCATCACATCTCCCGAAAATTTTTCTCGGTTGGAAGAGATCAGGAAAAATAATCTGCGCCTCACGGGTCTGCTTACTGACAAACCAGGAGACCTGAATGGCCCGGCGATCGTTTGGCTGAGTTATAATGTGCATGGCAATGAACCGAGCTCTTCTGAAACAGCGATGAAAACACTATATGAGTTGCTGAATCCCAACAATACTCAAACGAAGGAATGGTTGCAACACGTGGTAGTGATCATTGATCCATGTTTGAATCCGGATGGACGCGACCGCTATGTGAACTGGTACAATCAAATGGTTGGGGTCTCACCGAATTCAAATCCAGATTCACGCGAACATAGTGAACCCTGGCCCGGTGGAAGGGTCAATCATTATAACTTCGACCTAAACCGCGATTGGGCATGGCAAACGCAATTGGAAACCCAACTGCGAGTGAAAAAATACAATGAATGGATGCCGCAGATCCATTGCGATTATCACGAGCAGTATCCAACCAATAGTTATTATTTTGCTCCGGCCGCTGAACCCTTTAATCAATGGGTAACACCGTGGCAGCGGGAGTTTCAAACAACGATCGGGAAAAATCATGCAAGATATTTTGATGCGAACGGATGGCTCTACTTTACGAGGGAAATATATGACCTGTACTATCCATCTTATGGCGACACTTACCCTTCGCTCAATGGCGCCATCGGCATGACCTACGAGCAGGCGGGGCATAGCGCCGGCGGTTTATCTTATTTGAAGAGTGATGGTGACTCACTTACTTTGAAAGATAGGATCGCTCATCATTTTACAACAGGGATGAGCACCATTGAGGTTACGGCTAAGAATGCAACGAAAGTAGTCGGTGAATTCAAAAAATTCTTTGATGAAGCGAAGACAAAGGGTATCGGTGAATACAAAAGTTTTGTGATCGTGTCTGACGACCTGAACAAGTTGAACGCATTGGAAACATTATTAGCCAAGAGCCAAATTGTATTCGGAACTTATAACAAGGCTGGCGTACGGGGATATAATTTTTTTACAGGAAAAGATGAAACTGTTGTTCCGGGAAAATATACGATCGCGATAAATAGTATGCAACCGAAATCTGCGTTGATACAGGCTTTGTTTGAACCCAAACCGAGCCTAAGCGATTCTGTCACTTATGATATCACTGCATGGAGTTTGCCTTATGCATTTGGATTGAAAACTTATGCGCTGAGAGAAGGTCTCAGCGTAACTCCGATGGTAGTGGTCAACAATACAGGTGCAGCGGCGACATCATCTTATGGCTATGTTATTCCTTATAATTCATTTAATGATGCCAAGTTACTTTCGGGATTATTGCAACAGGGTGTGAGGATAAAATTCGCCGAAAGCGATTTTTCTTTTAAGGATAAGAATTATGCAAGAGGAAGTATTGTGATACTAAAATCGGGTAATGAAAGAATATTTTCTGCCTTGCCTTCGATCCTCGCACAATACCATGCTGATGCTAACCCGGTAGAATCTGGTTTTATGCAAACAGGTTTTGATTTTGGTTCAGATAAGGTACATTCTATAAGGAAGCCCGTTGTTGCGTTGCTGACAGGTAATGGTGTTTCTCCAAATGCTGCTGGTGAAGTTTGGTTTATGTTTGACCATGAACTCAACTATCCCATCACATTGATCAACGCCGATGAGATCGCCAATGTGAGTTGGAAAAATATTGATGTGCTGATAATTCCGGATGGCCGATATAAATTTTTAACCGACAAAGATGCTTCAGCCGATCTGAAAACATGGGTGCGCCAGGGTGGAAGGATCATTGCTTTTGAAAACGCTGTGTCGCAAATGGCTGCCGGCGATTGGGGCATCAAGATGAGAAAGGCCGAAGAAGATGATAGTTCTAAAAAGAACTATGGAGCGATAAAAAAATACAGTGATCGCGAAAGAGATGATATCGTCAACAATGTTCCAGGAGCGATCTATAAAGTAGAATTAGATAATACGCATCCACTGGCATTCGGCTACCCCAATATCTATTTTGCTTTAAAAAAGAATGGAGCAGTATATGATTTTATGAAAGACGGATGGAATGTAGGTGTGATTAAAAAAGATAAGCCTGTTGCCGGTTTCGTGGGAAGCAGAATACAAGAGCACATCAAAGATGGAACGGTGATCGGTGTAGTGCCGATGAGCAATGGCTCGATCACTTTTTTTGCGGATGATCCGATATTCAGGAACTTTTGGGAGAACGGAAAGCTGATGGTTTGTAACGCGGTATTCCTTGTGGGACAATAATGCAGCCGTTGATCATTGAAAATTGCAAATTGAATATTGATCATTACTTCGCTTGGATAAAAAAATAAAATGTTCAATGATCAATGTTTAATTTTCAATGTTCAAGTTGAGCAGTTCACGATTTTATGAGGATTAAATATTTTAAAGAAAAATGACAAAACGAAATCTAATTGCTTTGTGCCTTCGTGCCCTCGTGGCAATATCGATCATACAAGGTGCAGCCTTTGCTCAAACTCCCCGGAGTTACACTTCATCAGAAATATTATTGCAGATAAAGAAGTTGAATGTCCTCGGCTCCGTGCTATACATCGCTGCACATCCCGATGATGAGAACACTCGTTTGCTTGCTTATCTCGCCAATGAAAAATTATACCGCACAGGTTATTTGAGTTTAACGAGAGGCGATGGCGGACAAAATCTTATCGGCGATGAACAAGGTGTTGATCTTGGATTGATACGTACGCAGGAATTATTATCGGCTCGCCGGATCGACGGAGCGGAACAGTTCTTCAGCCGTGCATTTGATTTTGGTTATAGCAAGAGCCCGGAGGAAGCTTTGAGAATGTGGGGACACGATAAGATATTAAGTGATGTGGTTTGGGTGATCCGCAAATTTCGCCCTGATGTGATCATCACTCGTTTTCCTACAACAGGCGAGGGTGGGCACGGGCATCATACGGCATCCGCTATACTTGCAGGCGAAGCGTTTGATGCCGCGGCTGATCCAACAAAATTTCCGGAGCAGTTGACGCAGGGTGTCACCGTATGGCAGGCAAAAAGGTTATTGTGGAATACATTCAATTTCGGCAGCACCAACACACAAAATGAAAGCCAGTTCAAATTGGATTGCGGTGACTATAATCCTATCCTCGGAAAAAGTTATGGCGAGATCGCGGCCGCAAGTCGTAGTCAGCACAAGAGCCAGGGTTTTGGAGTAGCAGCCCAAAGAGGTAGCGTGATAGAGTATTTTAAAACGATAAAAGGAGAAGCGCCGCAACGTGAACTAATGGATGGGGTGAATGTGGGTTGGGATAGATTGCTATTTGGCGGACAATTGATAAGCCGCCCGGTTCACGAAGACAATGCAGAAAATCTTATTGATTCGATCTACAGGAATTTTTCTGTAGAACATCCCGAAAGGAGCCTTCCATCACTTATGCGATTATACAAAAAGCTCACGTCCGTTAAAGATGAGATCTATTGGAGGGATGAAAAAATAAAAGGAGTCAGCCAGATCATTGAGGAGTGTAGTGGCTTGTTTTTAGATGCAACTACCAGTAGCCAATTCGCTACTCCCGGTGATAGCCTGAAGATCAATTTGCTGGCCAATAACAGGCTCGGGGCTAACATCAGCGATGTTGAAGTATCCATCTACAACCCTGATCTTCCCTATTCACAAACTGTAGACCTGGCGCAAGGGTCGCTCAAAAAAAATACGAATGCTATAAAATCCTTCTCGATCTTAGTAAACCCGGCTGCAAAGCCAACACAACCTTATTGGCTGGAAGCACCAATGGATAAAGGCAGTTTTTCTGTAAATGACCAGACATTGATCGGCAAAGGACAAAACGATCCCTGGAGTGTTGAATTCAGCATGATGATAGAAGGCGTTAAGATCAAGTTTGAGAAGCCCATACGTTATCGTTATACCGATCCGGTGAAAGGAGAATTGTACCAGCCTTTGAGCATTATTCCTATTGCCGATATGAAATTAAATAAGGACCTGTATATCGTATCGAAGCGTTCTCCCTTCGTTGCAGACTTGAAAATAACTCCCAACGTAAACAGAACCGGGGCGTATCGTGTCAATACATATGTCTTCCCGAATAAAAGCACGCTCATACCTATACAAAGTAACGAGCTTGGCGATCTTCAAAAAGATAAGGTGAGGCACGAAAGGGTCACAACAGAAAAGCCAGTTGCCGAATCGGGTTTGGTTGATGCCAGGCTTTACGAAGGAGATCACGTAAAGGTTTTGTCCGACAGCTATAGCAGGATCATCAATTACGATCATATCCCTTCCATTGTTTACCAAAAGGAAGCAACGGCGAAAGTGGTTTATGTTGATTTTAAAACAGAAGGTAAACTGGTGGGTTATATCCCCGGCGCCGGCGATAAAATTCCAGAAGCATTGGTGCAGATGAGATACAAAGTAGTAACGCTTCACGAGAGCGATATGAATGCCGGTTACCTCAAACAATTTGATGCGATCGTTACGGGAGTACGTGCATACAATACGCAAACATGGGTGATCAATGCTTACGATGTGCTGATGCAGTATATCAAAGACGGCGGGGTGTTGCTGGTTCAATATAATACCAATAATAACCTGGGGCCGATGAAATCAAAGGTTGGCCCTTATCCATTTAACATTGGAGGGAAAAGAATAACGGATGAAGAAGCGAAAGTTAATTTTCTCATTCCCACTCACCCGGCATTGAATTATCCGAATAAAATAACCGACAAAGATTTTGAAGGTTGGATACAGGAGCGCAGCACTTACCACGCAGAAAATATCGACAGCAATTACCGGCGCATATTGAGCATGCGTGATCCGGGCGAGACAAGCGATGACGACGGCGCCTTGATCGTTGGTAATTATGGCAAAGGAAGATTTGTGTATGCCGGCCTGGTATTTTTCCGTGAGTTGCCTGCGGGTGTACCGGGAGCGTATCGGTTGTTTGCGAATTTGATAGCGAATAATAGGAATAAGTATATTAAGTAGTGACACAGAGATACACAGAGATTACACAAAGATTCACTAAGATAACTTTGTGTGACTCTGTGATCACTTTGTGTATCTCTGTGGAATAAAAAAATGAACAACGAAAGATCATATTGGAACAAATGGTATATCGCCGTTGCCGGATTCCTTATCCTGCAGATCATTATTTATTACCTGATCACTAAGTCCTTTGCATGAGTAATATTGACTGGACGATATTGATCGCTACGCTCTGTTTTATCATTGTCTATGGTATTTACAAAAGCCGCACGACAAAAAATTTAGATGGATATTTCTTAAGCAACCGCACATTACCATGGTATCTCGTGTTGCTCAGCATCATGGGTACACAGGCGAGTGCCATCACATTTCTCACCGGCCCGGGGCAAGCGTATAGCGACGGTATGCGTTTCGTGCAATATTATTTTGGTCTGCCCCTCGCAATGATCGTCATCAGTATATTTTTCGTGCCCGTTTTTACTAAGTTGAAAGTCTACACAGCCTACGAGTTCTTAGAAAAAAGATTTGACGTCAAGACAAGAACGCTCACCTCGTCGTTGTTTTTATTGTCGAGGGGATTAAGCACAGGATTGAGTATCTACGCACCTTCTATCGTATTGAGTTCGCTGATGGGTTGGAATATTTATTACACCAATCTTGTGATGGGCGGTCTGCTGATCATCTACACCATGAGTGGCGGTGCAAAGGCAGTGGCGCACACACAGAAACTTCAAATGATCATCGTGTTCATCGCGTTGTTCCTCGTTGGTTACCTGGCGGTGAAATTATTGCCGGAAGCAATTGGTTTTGGTGATGCATTAAAGGTTGGCGGACAAAGCGGCAAGATGAATATTATCACCACCGGCTTTACGGATAAGGGCTTTGACTGGAAAGACAAATACAATATATGGAGTGGATTGATCGGCGGATTTTTTTTAGCGCTCAGTTATTTTGGTACCGATCATAGCCAGGTGGGGCGTTATCTTACCGCTAAAGATGTGAAGGAAAGCAGGAGAGGTTTGTTGATGAACGGTTTGGTGAAAGTGCCCATGCAGTTCTTTATTTTGCTGATCGGTATATTGATCTTTTCCTTCTATCAATATAACAAAGGGCCGGTTTACTTTGACGAAGTGAGTATGGCGCAGGCCAAGCACACTGTCAAGGGAGATTCCCTGAATATGTTGGAAGCCCAGTACGCACAGTATTCAGCGCAGCACGATATGAAATCGGCGAATGAAGTGCGAAAGACCTTCAAAAAAGTAATGGAACGAGCATTGCCTGATCAGAAACCGAATGATACCAATTATATCTTCCTTCATTTTGTAAAAGATAATTTACCCGTGGGACTTATTGGGCTGATCTTTGCCATCATATTTCTTGCCGCCTGGGGTAGTATTGCGGCGGCGCTCAACGCATTGGCGGCCTGCTCGGTGGTTGATTTTCACAAAAGATTCTTCGTAAAAAAAGAAACCGAACTGAAAGATTATAAGATCTCGCAATGGTACACGCTTGGCTGGGGAATTTTCTCCATTATCATTTCCATGTTTGCTTACAATATCGGCAATAGCCTTATCGAAGCGGTGAACATTATCGGATCTTTATTTTATGGAGTGATCCTGGGAGTCTTCCTCGTTGCATTCTGGATCAAATGGATAAAAGGGAGTGCGGTGTTTTTTGCCGCCATCATCTCCGAACTGCTGGTGATACTTATTTACAACCTGGATGTTATTTCATTTTTATGGCTGAACGTTATCGGGGCATTGCTTGTTATCATTCTAGCAGCGTTCTTGCAATTGTTTATTGGCGATAAAATAAAGGCAATAAATAAGGAATAATTAATAAGAAATAAGGAATAAAAAAGTTGTGCCAGCTCAAAGGCCGCCCATACTTCCTTATTCCTTATTTTTCATTCCTTATTTCTTATTACAGTTTCCTCTGCAACTCCTCGTTCATCTTCACATAGTCATCGTTCTTCGCCTCTTTCGCCAGTTCAAGTGATTTTTTTGAGCTAACCATTGCTCCTGCATTGTCTCCCATCTCTTTTTGGATCTTCGCTTTGTATAGCAGTATCCAGTATGCTTTGTTATTGTCATCAAAAGCCTTGGTGCAATTGTCAAGTGCCTTGGCTAAATTATGCTCATATTCATTATAATATTGAGCGGCTTGCCAATAAGGTTTTTTATCTGTCAGCATTGCGGCGTCGATCTGGGTCTTGATCTTTTCTTTGATGTTGGCCAAGATGGGTATCGAAACCATCGTCTTTTCCCACATGATCTGTAGCTCACAGCTTTCGGGTTTTACATTGGCAAACTGCATGGTAAATGTTTCCATTTTTGTTTTCATCTTAGCTGGTTCCACTTTGAAGCGAATGATATCATCACTTTCTTTATAGCCATCGGTACCCCAGTTCTTTACGCCTGCATTCAGCACGATTTCCCAATAATCAAGGTTGGGAACGGTGTACAAAACATAGGTACCGGTGTCGATCCTCCTGCCGTTGAGTTCCACCATATCGCTAAAATGAATGCGGGTGGCTGCATTTGCACCGGTGCGCCAGATCTTATTCCAGGGAACAAGGTCCCCAAATATCTTGCGGCCCTTTGCGCCGGGGCGTGAATACACCAGTTCTATCGAGCCCAATCCAAAATCCTGTTGGATGGTTTGGGTGGGTGAGGGGGCAGGCATGCGCACCTGTGCAAAGGAGATCGTTGTTGAGAATGCAATGAGCAATATGGCTGACGCAACTTTTTTCATGAAAGAAGATTTAGGGGATGAAATTACGTAAAACGGGGGAGAAGTCTTGCTTCCCGCAGATGACGCGGATCTCGCAAATTTTTGACCTGCCTTAGGCAGATTCTTTTGCCACAGATTACACAGATTAACACAGAGAGAGTGATCCGTGTTAATCTGTGTAATCTGTGGCAAAACAAATTAGCGAGATCCGCGTGATCTGCGGGAAACAAAAAATTAGAATTGAACCTTGATCCTCGCAGAAGACTTCCTAATTCCTTTCTTGATCTTCCACTGCGGCCCTTGCTCAACTAATCGCTTAGCAAGTTCTGCGCAATCAGCACAATCAGATTGGCTAACAGTGATATCACTAACAGTGCCATTGGGATGCACTTTGAAGGAAACTTCTACTTCGCCGTGAAGATCTTTTTTCACTGCGTTCTCGGGGATATCGATATTGTTGCGCACGTAGGCATTGTAATTATCCCAACCATCAGCAGGCTCTACATTTACGTACAAAGAATCTTTCATGACTCCCCTGCGGGCCGACCTGTTGGAAGGTGCACCATTGTTGATGACGACAGCTCTTTCTTTTGCGGTGTTTTCATCTTCAGCCAACACGATCCTGTTTTGCGGAGCATTGCTGCGCAAAGTGTACACACGTGGCAGATAACCCACTGATCTTACTTCAACATTGATCAAAGAATCAGTTGACACCAACTTGAAATTACCTCTCACATCTGCATAAGTTCCAAAGTCTTCATTCTTGATCGTAACGTTTGCAAAAGGAAGCGGTGTATTATCCGGTCCAACTACCTGTGCCAGGAAATTGTGATTTACAGACTGGCCGTTATTAACAGGAGCTTGTTTTTGTTCTGCTTTTCTTTTTGCATCATCAGTCTTGGTTACTACAACATCAGCAAGTGCATTATTGGTAGCAGCCGTCATCACAGGAGTATTGTTTGAAGCGGGAACTTTGGCCTTATTTACTTTCGCGAAAACGTCGTCGCTATTAGTTGTTGTCACCGGGGAAACCTTTGTCTCCTTATCTGAAAATTTCGGAGCTAATACCACATCATTTCCTTGATCTCCAGCTGTCACGAGTTTCTTTTCCGGAGTGATCAGTGATCCGTTGGCACCTGGATTCGTATTCTTAGCCAAGGGAGTATTGGTAGCGGGATCGATCTTTGTAGTCCGGGCCTTTACAGTCGAACCATCATTTTCTGTTTTTGTCTCAGTGATTGGAGTAACCGTTGTTACTTCTTTCACGGGCGTATTGAGCTTTGCGATCTCTTGTTTGTCCGGCGCAGTTGATTTCTTATTGGTAAGCACATAGGTGAGTGTTGCACCACAACCGATCACAAGGATCGCTGCGGCAACCTTCCACCACTTTCCGGTAGACCTGTTCAAAGGAATGACCTTGGCTGGTGATCTTTCCTCCTCAAAATGCCGATGTAATTCTACAAGCTGTGGTTTCCATGATCTGCCCTGCATGGCTTCATAACCTTCCATGGCATCAGCCAGGAATGGATCATCAAGAGCAGCCTTCTCCATCGCATGTCGCTGCAATGGGGAAAGCTGCCCCGTAAAATATGCTTCGATATCTTTAGAGGTGTAAATAATATTTTTCTTATCTCCGCTCATTATAATTTGTCCTTCGCTTTAACCGCTGGTTTTTCGGATTTTTCGTCCATACAGATCTTCAAATTGCGCTTGCCATTCTGTATATAGCTCCTCACTTTGCTCCAATCGTACCCCGTAAGCTCCGCAATTTCGTTATAACATTTGTTTTCCATGTAAAACAACTCCACCGTCCTTCTCTGCTCGGCGGGTAAGGCCTCCATGCACCGCTCTAACTTCCTGAAATTCTCCTCTTTATCAAAGGTCTCGCCATTCAGATGCGTATTTTGCTCGGATTGCATAAAAGCCGGGTTAAATTCTGTGGTTTTTAAGTTCCGGGGACTCCTCAATTGCATCAGGCAGTAATTTCGTGCCAAAACGTGCACCCAGCCTTTGAAATTCTCCACTTCGTGCTGCCTGAGTTTGGTGTGCAATTCGTCGAAAATATCCATCACGGCATCCTTCGACCTTTCCGAGTCTTTGAAGTACTTTAAACATACACCAAAAACCAGGTCCATGTACCGTTGATACAGCACACTCAGGTGGTTGATATTGCCGGTCTCCTTAAAGGCGGCTACCAATTCCCTGTCGGACGACTGATCGGGTGATATGTTTTTTAAAAAGGTCAAACCTAATTTCTATCTAAGTTTTTTATTTTGTTACCAGCTATAAGCCATTGGTCATCATCGTTGTGTCACTCCCTTGTGCCGCATACCATTTTTCAACTTTTATCGAAGCGTAGGATAGAACACGGATCACACGGATCAAACTGATTTAAACAGATCCGTTAACATCCGTACTATCTGTGTCATCCGTGTTTCTATCCTACGCTTCGGTCAGCGGTCATTCGAATAGCACCTTCACCGTCTGATAAAACAACCTATTATTCTGGTACTGGCTCTGCTGCTGTTGCTTCTCCGAAAAGCCCTGCAAACCAAATAGTCCCGCAGCATTGCCCTTGTTTATCGCAATTTCAAGATAGCCAGCCGAGTTGAATAAGGCCAGTTTTTCCCCTTCATTAACATCTGCATAAGTTTCGCTCATCCTGTCGATCACCTCATCTCTTTTGAACACGATCTTGAAACTGCGCCCCTTTCGTTGCTCCTCGAATTCTTCCCGGGTAATATTCACAATTACGTTCTCAAAATTATCGATGAAAATGATCTGTCCCTCGATCCAGTTATTGCCCAGCAAAGGTCTTAAGGGATTTTTAACACGCATCGACACACTTGCATCTCCCAGTTCCTCAATTGTCGCCCCGCTGATCAACGCCGCAAATGCAGTGGCAAAAACGGATGTGCAATAGATCGTGTTCTTCTGGTGCGTTTTATCCATCATCAGCGCCACCAGTTTCTGCGGCACTTCTTCCAGGATCATCGTTAGCAGGCCATTATCGGCACAGCCGATGATATGGCCGTTATGCTCCGCCAGCAACAGGTGATCGGTCTTTTCGTCAAAAAGGTTCACAAGCACCAGGTGAAAGCTTCCGGCCGGGAAATTCTTAATGGCGTTCCTGCACACATAAGCTGCCTGCGCATAGTTGAACGGCGACAACTGATGTGTGATGTCGACAATAGTTAGACCATCATTTCCTTGTAATAGCTGTCCCTTTACAGCGCCAACAAGAAAATCCTGTTGACCAATATCCGATGTAAGGGTTAGTAATGGCACGGTTAAAATTACTTATTTAATGTGAAACGGCTTCGAATCCAACCTATAAGGTTCCTAAAAGCAGTATGAAAATGGTAGGCCTCCGCCGGAACCTTATAGGTTGGGCTACCGCACCAGCACGCCCTTCTTAAAGAAGAATTTCTTAACGAATCTATCTGCGAGTGATGGGAAAAATTTATTCAGGAATACGGTTCGCTTGCCATTGAAGGTGAGCACCAATGTTCTTTTTCTTTTCTGAATGGCATTGAGGATATGCTGGGCACATTCTTCTGCGCTCATCATTTTGCTTTCATCCATCGGGCTCTCGCCTTGTGATTGTCCCTTGCTATCCAGTGCCACATTGCGGATATTGGAAGTGGTGAAACCCGGGCAAACCCACATCACGTTCACGCCCTTGTCTTTTAATTCGGTTCGCAAAGATTCCAGGAAACCATTTACCGCAAATTTGCTCGCCGAATAGCCGCTACGGCCGGGCAATCCGCGGAAACCGGCGATAGAAGAAACCCCCACGATGCTGCCTTTGTTTTTGATTACAGAATCCAGTGCCAGCTTGGTGCAATATAAAGTGCCAAAGAAATTGATCTCCATTACTTTTCTGATCACATCAACGTCAACATCCGCCAGCAACGACCGCATGGATATTCCCGCATTGTTGATGAGGATATCGATGCCGCCGAAAACACTGATGGTGGAATCGATGAAGTTCTTACAATCATTGAAATTGCTTACATCGGCAACGAAAGTGTGCAGCGCCTTCCCCGAATGGCTTACCTGCAGGTCGTATAATTTTTCCTGGTTGCGGCCGCAGGTGGCAACTTTTGCACCCGACCTGATGAGTGCATCCACCAGCGCTTTACCAATGCCATCACTTCCGCCGGTAACGGCAACCACTTTATTTTTGAAGAAATCGGTCATGTTGATTGATTATCTGCAAAAATAGGAGGGAATATTTTGAGGAGCGTATTAATTTAAAAATAAGTGGTTTCACGCAAAGGCGCAAAGCAAGCGCAAAGTCGCAAAGGGCTTTGGCGGCTTTTGTATTTTACCTTAGCGCCTTTGCGTGAAGCCTCACCTAAAATTCCTTCCCCCATAAAAAACACTTTTCTTTTCCAATCCCGGAGGAACGGATCTTTCATCTGAATGCGATAATGTCAATACCGGTGGATCTGGATCGCCCGAGGGTGTAAGCCTTCGCAATAGCTTCGAAAAATTATAACAGCGCTTTACGATCACGTGGATCACTTCTCCTTCAACCTGTAATTTGCCTTCCACCATTATCAATTTTGATTGTAAAACTTCTTTTCGATACTGCTCAAAGAGTTTTTCAAAGATCACGAGGTTGGCAAATCCCGTTTCATCTTCAATGGTCATAAAACAAATGCCTGCTGCGGTTCCGGGGCGTTGACGCACAAGGACAAGGCCGGCTACTTTCACCGATGCACCATCTTTCAATTCGGATAATTTTCCGGTTGGCGTGATGTGTAACTGGTCCAATTTCTCTCTTATAAAACTTACGGGATGCGCTTTTAAAGAAAATGAAGTAGCGGCGTAATCATGCACCACGTGTTCGGATGCGCTCATCACAGGTAGTGAAACATTTTCTCCTTTTGCATCTGCCGAAACCTGTCCGGAGAACATCGCAACCGGACGATCCTTCGTGGAAACTTCCCACAATGCTTCACGGCGATCGAGTCCGATGGATCGGAATGCGTCTGCATCGGCCAATCTTTCCAATGCAGCCTCAGGCACAGCAATATCGCGAAGCTCATTGATGCTGCTGTAGTTTTTTTTGCGTGACGATAAAAGGATGAGCATATCTTCTTGCTTCAATCCTTTCACTTGTCGAAAACCGAGACGGAGGGCGCAAAACTTGCCAGATATTTCCTCAAGCTTATTATCCCATCCAGAATAATTGATATCAACGGCTCGTACTTCAACGCCATGGTTTTTTGCATCCCCGATTATTTGTGCGGGCTGATAAAAACCCATGGGCATGCTGTTCAATAAAGCACATGCAAAAACATCGGGGTAATACCATTTGAGCCAACTCGACACATACACCAACAATGCAAAACTTGCAGCATGGCTTTCGGGAAAACCATAACTACCAAAGCCTTCCAGTTGTTTGAACACACGTTGAGCATATTCCAATGTGTAACCATTTTTCATCATACCTTTCGTCAGCTTTTCTTCAAACTTCGTCACCATTCCCTTTGCTTTGAATGTTGCCATACTGCGGCGCAATTCATCTGCTTCAGCGGGAGTAAAGCCTGCGCCGACGATAGCGATCTTCATGGCTTGTTCCTGGAATAAGGGAACACCAAGCGTACGGCTTAATATCTCTTCCAATTCTTTTGAAGGATATTCAACCGATTCTTCGCCATTGCGGCGACGCAGGTATGGATGTACCATATCGCCTTGTATCGGTCCTGGCCTAACGATGGCGACCTCGATCACCAGGTCATAAAAAGTTCTTGGTTTCAATCTCGGCAACATCGATTGCTGTGCCCGGCTTTCAATTTGAAAAACACCGATCGTATCTGCATGACAGATCATATCATAAACGGCAGGATCATCCTGTGGAATATTTGCCAGTGTTAGATCAAGCCCATAATTTTCTTTCGCAAGGTCAAAAGCTTTTCGGATGCAGGTGAGCATGCCTAATGCCAGCACATCTACTTTCATAAAACCAAGCGCATCGATGTCGTCTTTGTTCCATTCAATACAGGTACGGTCCTCCATCCTTGCATTGAGGATAGGGCAGAGGTCGGATAATTTACCGCGGGTGATCACAAACCCTCCTGTATGCTGCCCCAGTTGCCGCGGAAAGCCCATGAACTGCCGCGTTAGTTCCAATACCTTGTGCAAATGTTTATCCCCGGGATTCATTCCCTGCTCACTCAATCGTTTGCCTTCAAACCATTCATCCGTGAATTCCCAAATGGAACCGGACAAGCGATTGATAGTATCAACGGATAATCCCATTGCTTTTCCCACATCACGGATCGCACCTTTTTGATGTTGCTGTGTAACCGTGGCAACAATTGCTGCACGGTCGCGGCCATATTTAGTATAGATGTATTGGATCACTTCTTCGCGGCGCTCGTGTTCAAAGTCAACATCAATATCGGGAGGTTCATTTCTTGCGGAAGAAATAAAACGTTCAAACAACAGATCGAATTTTATCGGATCGATGGAAGTGATGCCGAGACAATAACAAACGGTTGAGTTAGCCGCAGAGCCACGTCCCTGGCAAAGGATCTGCTGCGACCTTGCATAGCGCACGATATCATACACGGTGAGAAAATAGGAAGCGTAATTCATCTTTTCAATAAAAGACAATTCATGGTTGATCGAAGCGATCGTTTTTTGTGGGATGATATCTCCATACCGTTCATGTGCTTTCTCCCAGGTTAAATGTGTAAGATCTTCCTGCGGTGTGCGGCCCTCTGTGATCACTTCTTCTGGGTATTCATATTTTAATTCATCCAAAGAAAATTTACAGGCATCTGTGATCTCCTGTGTTCGATGAATGGCATCGGGATACAACCTGAACAAGCGCAGCATTTCTTCATTAGGTTTCAGATATCTTTCGGCATTGGGATGCAATAAATATCCTGCAGTGTAGATCGTGCATTTTTCGCGAATGCAGGTCACGATATCCTGTAATTGCCTGCGGTTGGGTTCATGATAATGCACATCATTGGTTGCAACCATCGGTATGTTGAGTTGCGATGATAGTTGTGCAATGCGATATAAATATTTGCTGTCATCTCCCTGGTAAGCTTTTGAAACGGCGATATACAAATTGGTTCCGAAAATATTTTGATATTCTTTTAAAGTTTCCTCAAATGATGGATCGAGGTCAAACATTTCATTCAATGCCGGAGGGGGAAGGACAATAAATTTTATGTCTTTGGCATATTGATACACATCAGCTTTGTATAAATGGCATTCGCCTTTTTCTGCACGGCGATTTCCCAGTGTGAGCAAATTACAAAGCTGCGAATAAGCTTTGATATTGGTTGGATAGGCGAGTAGGCTAAGGCCATCTAACAGATCCAATCTACAACCGACGATGATGCGAATGCCTGCTTTTTTTGCCGCGGCATGTGCACGTACGATCCCCGCAAGGCTGTTGCGGTCGGTTATTGCGATCGCTGTGTAACCCAGTGCAGCGGCTTGTTCTGCCAGTTCTTCCGGGTGGGAGGCACCCCGGAGGAAGGAGAAATTTGTAGTGACCTGGAGTTCGGTGTAGTTCATTTCTAGTTTTATATTTCACGCAAAGGCGCAAAGTGAGCGCAAAGTCTCTAAGATATCTTTGCGGCTTTTGTATCTGCTCTTTGCATCTTTGCGTGAGGTTTACGCAAAAAATCCATGTATAAACCATTGATATGTTCTCTCTGCATCATAATGCCCCGATCGAAACAACCAATACCTGCATCCTTCTTCATCTTCCACGCAATAATAATCACGATGCTGCCCCTGTTGCAGCCACCATTCCTGTTCTATCCGTTCCGGCCCATCTGCTTTTAGGATCTTGTGCAATTTTCCTTTGTAACGAAATGACATCGGCGGGTAATCAGGTATCGGGGCCGTCACATCTATCGGCTCGGGTTTCGATAAAAGCTGCAAGGGCCTTGGTCTTTCAACCTTCCAATCGGTTTGTAATTTTTCGTGTATCGAAACAGCGGGCTTGAATGAACGCTCGGGCCAGTAATGCTCATCAGGAACATAACGATGGATATTAGCAGCGCCGATCTTACCTGCGATGCGATCAAGGAGTTCGGATAAACTGATATCGTCCAATCCATCGCTGTTACCCCACAATTTTTCCTGTGAGGGAGGAAGGTCCTCAACCTTTGGTGCTTCGAGCACAAACAATTCTATTCCCAATGCGGGCTCGATGGTAGCGATCTTTATCTCAAATAATTTAAAAAGATGTTTGTTGTTGCAGGAAGGATGATTCGTTCCGATCTCGATCTTTTCCATTTTACCATCTACGCGATAACATTTGAAGACAGAGGAACGTAATCCTTTTTCTTCCTGCTGAAGCCGTTTGCAGATGGTGTCCAGCAACTGCTGCAATGCGATCTCGATGCCTGTTGCGGTAACGATCGGCTCCAGGCAGGGCAATCTTTCCTGGAAGGGTTCGATGGGTTGCACGGGCTCTATCCATTCTTCTGCGTGGCCAAGCGCCTGGTCCAACCTCTTGAGCAACTGCGGACCGAAACGCCGTCTCAGCGCCGGTCGCGGCATGCTGATGAAATTATTTATTTGGCGAAGTCCGAGTTTTTCTAATCGCTCGATGGTATCGGCATCAATGCGAAGTGCGGCGGGTGGCAAGGAGAGCAATGCCTTGGTTTGCTGGCCTTGTTCAATAATATCATCATGGCTAAAACGTGCGACCGCCCAGGCAGCACCGATAGTGTCGGCCATTGCTGCATGAACATCATAACCAAAATGCTTTAATCTTTTTACGATCTCATTTAAATAGTTTTTCTCACCTCCCCAAAGATGCGCACAGCCGCTAACATCAAGCGTCAATCCGTCTTGCGGCGGAGCATCAATTGCTACTGCAGGTGTGAAGCGAATGCACCATTCTGCAATACCAGTAAGTAGTTTATTAGAGAGTTCGGGCTTGTCATCCAGCACTTGTAGTGAAGGAAAGATCGCCCTTGCATCTGCAACTGCGGTGCCGATGGTTATTCCTTCTTTTTTTGCCAATGGATTTGCGGCAGTTACGATCATGCGCCCATGATCAGGCAAAGCCAACACGAAGGGAGCTTTAGCAAGATCCGGCTGCCGACGACTGAACCAATCCGTTCGGAGATAACGGAACCATATCGAAACAAAACGCTTTGGCATATCATCCCGTTTTCTTTTGCTGATGAAGGATCGGGGTAAGCTTAGCACTATGCCTGAAACGCCCAGCAGCATAGGCTATCTGCCAGGTTCCCGGTTTGCCATTCCTTACTTTCAACAGGTCCACGTTCCAATGCGGGAAGCCTACACCAGGCATACCATCTGCCAATTCACCGGGAAGAGAAGTTATTTTCCAACGTGTAACACAAGCCGTGGTATTGATGCTGCGTGGATTATTACGAAGAACAAAACCTGTAACCTTACTTTGTTCAACTGCCAATTGCAATCGCCGGGAAGCAGTAAAACTCAATTCCTGCATTTCACCAATAACAGCCGATAATCCCGCGCATTTGAGCGCTTCTTCCATCGCCCATAAAATCTCTTTTTCTTTTTTCAGTTCGATGAAGATGATCTTATCTGCTGCAATGCCAAAGGGGCGAAGGGCAGGGGGGAAGATCGTTCTGTGCGCACTTATCCAAATACATGCCCCGCTTTTACGCATGAGTGAAGCAAGAATACCGGAAACAAAACCAGTTGTTGCCGCAGCATCTTCCGGCGCAGCCGAAATAAATTCATGCACGGCTCCTAAGGGAAATGAAGAATTAGGAAAGGCATTTTTTATCAGGCCAAGTCCGGTATCAATGGCACTATTATTCAATATCGGCCTGAAACCTTGTAAAGGCAGGATGTCTTTTTGTAACTGGGCGATAATATGGGCCTTTGTGCCTGTCATTCTGAAGGTATGGGTATCAAAAATACTAAATTATTTAGTAAAATATAGCATAATAACTGGCTATTTTGATTTAATTGCCTTTTATGCACATTTTAAAAGATTCAGAACTGTTAAAGAAAATAGGAAAGAGGTAGGTTAGAATGATATGTAAATGAAATTGCATATCTTGGTAATGAGTCAATTATTTAAAATCAAAAATATAAAGCTTATGCAGCGAGTAGATGATAGGCTTGGTAAAAAAGCAACGACACTTATAACAAGGTTACCAATAGAAAATCAAATAGGTCTTTATGCATTGGAAGTCCTTTCTACTGGTGGAGACGGAGTAATAAAGATATTATGTCGAAAAAGACATGGTGAAAAGGAGATCAGCTATGTTGGTTTTATAGTCGCGGTGCTCGCCACGATACTTTATGGAACACTAATGGTGGTAGAAAATAGACAGTTTGCCCATCTAACCCTGTATAAAAACTTTTCGTTGCCAACATCACTTGTGATAATAATCGGGGTATTTTTTCTCCTAATGGGAATAACAATTTTGGTTATGGGCATAATATCAAAACAAGTAGCAAATACCAGTAAGGAATTAAAAAATGAGCCCGAATTTCCCGGAATTTCAAAGTTTTTTGCCAAAAATGAGAAGAACATTACCAAATTAAAAACGGCCAGAAACTTGTATGAGCCAATGCTCTTTTTGGTCACAGGAATAGTGATTGGATTTATTCACTATCCTTCAGGCATTTTCTTTATTGTATGCGCCTTAAGCTATTGGCTTTGGTTGCTTGGAGATCTGATCACAGGAGAAGAAAAAAAAAGAAATGCAGCTATAGTCCGTTATAATAACCCCACCCGAAGAGAACGCATAAGAAGTGGCTTAAAAAAGCAATTAAGAAAACGTTAGGACATTGTAAAACTCTTTACTCAGATCGCAGAAAATTATCTAACTCCAGTGTTTTTCTTTCGTTGGGGATATCCATCTTTTCAAATAGCTTATCCCAGAAAGCTTCAATAGCTTCTCCGTCGCAACCATTACCTGTTCGATTTACATTTATTGAACGAGAAGGCCATATTATCTTTATCTTTCTGAGTAGCGGGTTTGACTTGCTGGCGAGAATGAGGTTTTTATAGATCCATTTTGTACTATCATCTAACTGGTCGGAAGCAGCATTAAGGGAAGCAGTAACGCAACTATTCTGGTTGTCGGTGAAATGAAATTTACCACGGGCCCAATCTTCAGAACCATTCCCGTCAGTGGTTATTCCTGAATGTTCTATCATGTTTGACAATAGCAATATTTTGTAATCGGTGGTGCTATCATTGATCTCCGTAAGCAACCTTTTAATGGATTTGAGAATGAACCTGTCGTCATAGCTTATATGAGAGAAACTCTCCAGCGTATCTATAAAATTGTTTGCGGCTGGATCCCTGAAATTTCTATCGAATGCGTGTTCTTCGCTGAATGACGTACTAATTTGATCGCAATTGGGAGTTGGAAGTAAAATAGTGAATGATATCAGGTCTATATTTTCCGGCTGCTCCTTTTTTAGTGAACGTACTCCTTTAGTTAGCCTATCCTTAAAGATCTGAACAATTTTTGCATCAATAGCGTCAACCAGTAAAATATAATGTATTTTTTTCGGGGGCATGCGGCTGTCCGCGGGCCCACAGCCACAGTTGTATATTAATAGCGCTGTTAAGAAAATAAGCATGCTATTCTTCATTGTATAAACTTTTTTTTACTTTTTTTATGATGGTCAGGTCAATCTCATGGTTATTCAGTATCGTCGTTTCTATAGATCTGTCGAACCCTAGCCAGAAACTTGTTATATTAATTTCCCTGAGTCTTTCGATCTGGCTGTTCATTTGATTTACCTGCTCATGCTCTAAAGATTCAAGTAACCTTTTTAATTCCGCTAATTCTTTTTTCTTTTTGTTGAGTTTACCGGTATCTTTTTTTATCCATCGCTGTTTTTGTCTGCGAATCTTGCTCATGCTTTTTTGCGGATACATTCTAAAATAAAGATGGTGCAGGTATGAAGCTTCCCTGTAAAGGAATCCATTTGCCAAAGCGAAACACGTGGAAAAAAAGCCCAAAACATATGCTTCTTTTCTCAATAAGGTAAATCCAGTTGAATCGGAATCTGAAGAGAAAAAAAGCGTCATTATCAAAAAAAGGAAAATATGAATGGCCGCAAAAATCCAACTTTTACGGCTTTCTCTGAACAAAAGCCAATCTATCAACATTTTATAGATCACTGCCAGGGCCAGTGAAATACCCATAGAATAAATCAGTATCACTATTTGACGCGAAGTGCGATCGGGGGTCACAATGTTTGCAAAGCTGGTAACAATGTTCATGGATACTCCCATTTCGCAGATCATAAGAATTATACATAGAAAGTAGAAAAAGCAGATCACGCCGGCTTTTGGAGGATAATACGAACTGTGAACCTTATTTCTGAAAGAATCCAACAGGTGTTTTGAGGTCGATGCTTCCCGATCGGTAAATGCGATTATTTCTTTTTGTTTTTCGCCGATAGCTTTTACTTTTTCATCATTATCTCCGGCCTGGGCGATCTCGGAAACGTTTACTTTGAATCGATCGAACACTTCAGCGACATATGTCGTTAGTTGTTTTTCGGCAAAACAAACTTGTTCTATTTCCTGGGCTCTTTTTTCATTTTTTTCTTTTTCTCGTTCGAGGTCAAATAGCCGGCTTTTTGGATTCAGCTCATCAAGCTGTATTTCTGCATCAATTATCTCTTTTTCTTTGTCGGCGATATCAACTAATATCGTATCTCTCTTTCCTTGTATGAATTTATCAAAGTCTACCTGCAGATTAGTATAGGCATTTTTAACTGTTTCGTCTAATCGTTGGGTGGCCGCATCTTTGTCGGTAAAGGAATTGCCATCCTCATAAGCTTCGTCGCCGGTAAAAGACACATTGTATTTTGTCAAAAGCTCGTCAAAGAATTCCTGGGTTGGCTTTTCTTTTGCAGATCTTTTCCTTTTAAAAAGGTCCCATAATAATTTCATAGCAGTTAGATCCATGATCGTCTATTTCTAGTTATAACTCATCTTTTAGAAAGGGCAATTCTCAATGCGTCGCCATACAAATAACCTTTTTCCAATTCACTAAAATCAACCTCTTTCTTTTTAAGCGTGTCTACGAAATCCAGGTTTTTTTGTTGTACTTGCTCTAAAAGAGAATCTGCTTTGGTGGTTAGACCGGCAATCATCTTGACGATCTCTGCCTCAGTTTTGAAAGATCCCTGCATGCTTCTTTTAAAATTCTCTACAGTTAGATTAAGAATCTCCTCAGACATATCCTTTAGTTTTTGATTAACGAATTGCCCTTTTGAATCCTGCTGTCTTATTTTTTCCATGAGTTTTTCTAACTTTTCCAGGGTGTCTTTTTGAACATCGAGGATATTTGTATGCATGGAAGCGATCTCCGCTTTCAATAATTTTACCCGTTCTTTAATATCTTCCAAGCCTGCGTTCGCGCTACTGATCAACTCGCCATTTATGTCTTCCAGCTTTTTTTTATAGTCTTCTATCTTTTGCTCTTGCTTCGACAATCCATACGATTTACCAATATTGAACTGCATTTCCTGCTCTACATCAGTAGTTTTTTTCATCTCTTCCATAGTTATAATTTTTTGATTACGATTTTTACTGTTCTTTGCAGCTTATAGTCGCTGCCATTGTTACTTTCACCGGCACCCGTGTATTGCCCGGTAATATGCGCACTCAAATATTTCTTCATGAAATCATAACAGCTGTACGCCCTGGCAAAGGAAAGTTGATCATTATCTGTAATGGTCTCCAGCCGGTACTGATACGAGGTAGAATCAGGTAACAGCACATTGATGTTGCTAAAAGAACCGTCATCTAAATAGGGTATCGGCTTCCACACATTGCGAGGATCTGTGTAACCATAAAAGGTTACATGAAATCGCTCTGAACTATTTCTTCGTAATTCATTGAAAAGAGACTCCAGAAGCATTTTGCTGGCGTCGGCCAACTGGTAGTGACCCGATATGAAATAGATACTATCGCAAGTATAACTTCCCCCACAGGCGGCTTTTATTTTTTGTATGGAGACATCACTGGGGCAACTACGGTAAACTCTCTGGAATATATCATCCAGCGATATGGTGATTTGGATTGTCGGGTTTTTTTGAAGAGGGCCAGTTACCATTTCTTGCCATACCCCTTTCATGCAAAGCTTGGTAAGCGCAGCCGCGGCAAGGCTGTCGAGTGTATTTCTTTTAGCTACGCAAACAGTAGCCTCGTAAAAGTAATCTTCCTTATTGAGATAGGTCTTTTCGTTGATATAAACGAAAAAAGTACTGAGCAATTCATTTAGAATTACCTTGTTCGTATCACCATCATCAAGATACTTACTGAGCTTTTGGCCGGTTGCCCCATACCCCATGGGTATCAGCTTTGCATCACATTTAGCGAGCAAACTTTTTAGTATAGCTATTTTCTTTTTAGCATATTCACTACAACTTAGGTTGTTCACATTTACGGGATCAACGCTTTCGATCACATAACCGTTTGAGTTGATGGTTGTACCATGATGTAATGATGAATCATTTAAAACAGTGTTGCATGCGAGATTCCTTTTGGGCAAGTGGTTATCAACAGAATAGCAAATAACCAGCATGAGTAGCCAAATTAGGATCAGAAGGCTTGCTATCATGCCTATCTTAAGCCTGTTATGCATTTCTCTGGTCGCTTTTGTATGACCATTGAACTCAAATATTGCGATAAAAGAAGAAATCGCTCCCCATACAGTAGCCAAAGTGGGTAGCCAGTACGGTCTTGACTCATCGATTCGAACCAGTACATTGCTATGTGAAATTATGAAGCATATACCTACGCATATGATCACAAGGCTGGATGCAAGCCAGACCAAATAAAATCTCTTGAATTTTTTTATATCCTTTGTTGTGACGTTGGGGCTCATAAGTTAAGGGTTGAGCTGCCGGAGAGATATTTCGGGATATTCAAAATATCTCCTAAGCTGGTTTTGGGTTATGAATGGTATTAGGTTACGCGGACATCACCTCGGGAAACATGTCATATCTACGAGATAAAAGATGTTTTTCCGCTAGTTTTTTTAGTGAGAGGATCTGTGTTAAAAATCTATAATAACTAAGCTAAATCAGTACGTATTACCACGGTATTTTGTGCGTAGTAAGTGCAGAAAGAACTATTATGATCTTGACAAATGAAACTGGGCCAGATCGAGGCTGCCTAAGTAAGCATATTTCGTTTAGAAGAAGAGCTTGAAGGTGCAATAATAAATTCTCGCTGATCCGGATACTGATATAAAAAAAACCTCACGATCGTGAGGCTTAAGTAATTAAAGTGATCTGGCTGGGACTCGAACCCAGGACCCATACATTAAAAGTGTATTGCTCTACCAACTGAGCTACCAAATCATTCCTTTTTATTTTTGGATTGCAAAGATAAGGGTTCAGAGTTAAAAAATATCAATGAAAACGAAAAATACGGGTTCGTATAAAAAATGTGAATAATTCATGTAGCTATTTGGCTTTACGGTATAACCAGTTTTATAAAAGACTGTCTCAAAAGGACAGCCTTTGTTTTTTAGACCAACCCAAGAATATAAAAAGGTTAAAAGAAAAAATCGCTGATTAATCGAGAGAACGCTGATTTCGCTGATTTTTCCTTCGGAAAAAGATTTTCCGAAGGAAAATCCAATCTGCGAAATCTGCGCAATAACGGTTAATCTGCGATTTTTCCTTTCTTTTTAACCCGATAACTATTTTTTCTAATTAATTTCCTCCCACCCTGTTGATCTCATCATTGGCTCCTCCTTCAGATCGGCTCACTGGTTTCATCGCTTTGCCAAATCGCCAGCTAAAACTCAGTCGCACAGTTCTCGAATCCCATTTTATTGTAAAAGGCTCATCCGAATTTTGGAAAGTTGAATAGCCGGAATAGTTTTGGAAATAGGTTATATCCCGAATACTCAGCCTTAATGTTCCCTTCTTCTGCATTATTTGTTTACCAACACCCAGGTTTAATTCGCCCTGTGGTTTTAGCCATTCCTGCAGGTCTATCTGGCTTTTCGTTTGGTAGTAGCCGCTGAGTTCAAAACTCCATCCTTTTTTTAGTTGGAACTGGTTATTAATGCTGACATTCAGTTGACTCACCTTCGCTTCAATAGGAGCCCATACCACACCTTTTATGATCTTGTAGTTGAATACAGCTACTGCGGTAAGGTTCCACCATTTGGCAAGGGGATATTGAAAAGTTTCCGTGACACCGAAATTTTGAAAAGAACCAACATTTCCCCGGGTGTAAATGATCACATTCTTGTTTACATTGGTGCTGCTGGAATCGATGATGAATATCTGTGAAAAATAATCCTTGAGATACCCATAAGAAATTTCAGTAGTAAGCATTTGTTTGTACGTGTGTGCCACCGCAAAGTTCCAGGTATACTGAGGCTTGATAAACGGGTTGCCTCCTTCATACGTGTATTTGTTCAACGTTGTGAGGAAAGGATTCAGGTTTTGGAATGGCGGTCTGTCTATTCTTCTTCCCAACCGGAATGTGATTGTGTTGCTACTGTCCAGCATGTAAGATGCAAACGCAGTGGGGAACAAACTGCCATAATTCTTTTTGAATGCAGAATCCTTTACAACTGCATTACCCAGCTGGTGCGCCTTGTAAGATGTAAATTCATAACGAAGTCCGGCCTGCCAATGCCATTTCTTTTTCTCTACATCAACACTTGCATATGCAGCGCTGATACTTTCATTATATAAAAAATGGTTGCTACGACTAAGATCCGGCTGCCAGGTGTTGTTGTTATCTAAAAAATAATACGCGGCAAGATTATCTGTTTTATTGATCGCAGTTTTCAAGCCGGTTTCCAGGACGATTTTTTTATACCTTTTGGAAAAGTCGGTCTTTGCCGAAAATATCCTGAGTTTGGAGGGGGTACTTCCTTGTGTAGCAGCGATATCGCTACCTTGAGCCACCAACTGGGTTTGGTAATTTTGATCGCCATTAATAGTAAAGTTCACATAATCCAGGTCAGCCGTTAACTCGCTGCTTTCATCGATCTTAAACTTTCCATTTACATTCACGCCCCCTCTTTTGAACTTCCGGTTGTTTTCACCCCATGTATTAATAGAAGAATCGATGTGGTGGTTAGGGTCCATCCAATTGATCTCGCTATAACTTTTCGCGTTCCTGTCGAAGAGTCCTCCGGTAAAAACAAGACCCAAGGTAGTTTTCTTATTAAGAAAAAGGTCGAAGCCGGTCTTGAGATTATTTCCTAACTGCGAGTTCTTGCCAAAATTCGGTTGCTCCAGTAAAACAGAATCCTGGTTATTTTTGTTGAAATATGTTCTTAGTGTCCAGATATCCTGGAATTCGTTGCTGGCACGAATGCCATAATTCAGGAACCAATTCGTCTTTCCATTACGGTAATTCAGGTTTATCGAATTGCCAGTTTTGGTATAAGTTCCTTGCCCAATACTTAGATTCAGCGAGCCATTGAAACCCTTCAGCCGATTGGATTTCATTTTGATATTGATGATACCCGCATTACCCGACGCATCATACTTCGCACCCGGGTTTTCGATCAATTCCACCACATCTACCTGTGAAGCACTGATGCCCGAAAGATAAGCCTGCAGATCCGCCCCGCTTAATTGAGTAGGCTTGCCATCGATTAATACCGTTACTGATGGTTTTCCTTTCATAATAATGGAACCATCTTTATTCACAGTTATGCCGGGTGATTTTTCCAGCACATCCATAACTGTAGCTCCTGCATTTGAAATACTGGCTTCCGGGTTTATTACCGTTTTATCAGGAAGGAACTGGATGGCAGGCTTTTTTGAAACAACAGTTACCCCGGTCAGCAAGTTGCTTTTAGATATTAGTGTGATGATGCCAGAAAACGAGGTCGTTTTTTCGAGATCGATCCTTGGACCGTATCCATCATTATATCCTGTTTGACTAACCCGAACCAGATATTTACCGGGATTAAGATCAGTAAATTCAAAAGTACCCGTGGCACTGGCAGTGCCTGAACGAATGACCACAGAGTCCTGGCTCAGTAAATTGACGGTGGCGCCCGGCAGTGCGGTTTTTTGCTCGCTCGTTACGGAGATCCGAATGCTCCGCTTTTCCTGCCCTTGGGCAGAAATATGAGCACAAAAACATATTAAAGAGAAGGCTAAAATGGCTATACGCATAAGTGATGGCTATTCAACGAAAGTATTCAAGGCAACTAAGAACATGGCGTATTTTTATTTCAATGGTAATTAACCTATATGAGTTACAAAAAGGCTGCTTTCTGCCAGCACTATTTTACAGTTCGTGTTCAATAATTAATTTGGAGCAAATATCTATCAGATCACCATTAGGCTGCAGCCTCGCACATCACTGTTATCCACACGCCCCAGCACCTCAAAACTTCCATTGGAATGCAGCCGCCCCGCATCATCTGTAGCAATAAAGCTACAACTATTGATATTGGCGAGGTCGATGATATTGATGACGCCGTTGGCGGGTTTGCCATCTTCTTCCTTTACTTCAAACACGTGCAGGGGGTCATCTTCGTCTCGCAATAAAATTTTCATCCAGGGCGGACTATGAAAAATTCCATCACCTTTTGAATAGGCCTGCGATAATAGTTCCGTCATGCCGTATTCGGAATGAATGAGACTTAGTCCCAGTTGTTTTTGCAGGATGGCATGCACTTCCTGCCGCGTTATTTCTTTGCGGCGTCCCTTCATGCCGCCGGTTTCCATCACGATGGTATTTCGCAATTGCATGGGAAATTGTTCGGCAAAATCCAGCAATGCCCAGGTAACGCCGATGAGCAGCGTTGGCTTTTTTAATATCTCATTGTGCATGATCGTGCGTTGCAGTTTTTCATGATCATAGAGATAGAAGCCGCTGAGCTCATTGTTGCTTGATTTGATCAGCTCATCCACCATCATCACCAGGGAAGAATGCTCTCTTTCCAAATAGGAGGGTAGTAGCCCCAAAATGCATTTGCTGCCCGTTGAACCATAAAATTTTTCAAAGCAAGACATGAAGCTTTTGTGATATACCGATACATCCTTTACCAAATGCCTGCTATTGCCCGTTTGCGTGGTTCCGCTGCTTTCAAAAATGGCTTCGGGCTCAAACTCACCAGTTTTTATTTCATGTGTTTTAAAAAAAGAGATGGGAAGAAAAGGGATCTGCTGTGTAAATTCTATTTTATCTGCATCTGTTTTTTGCAGATCGCAGTACTGGCGATAAACCGGGTTGTATTCGTATTGATAACGGAATAACTCTATCGCTAATGCGTTAAAATCACGGGCCGAAGCAGCAAAGATCTTTTTTTCAAGGTCTATATTTTTAACGGGCTCTTTCAATTTCTATCGTTAAATTTGATATACAATACTCAAAGATGCGTTACATTCTATTCGTTGCTCTGATCGTCCTGGGACTTGCCGCATGTAAGAAAGACAAATTTACAACAGCTCCGCAAATCAGCTATAAATCATTAAAGCCAAATACGGTCTATTCAAATTTACCCTCCCAGCCGGCACCGGTGATCACCCTTCATGTTACTGATGCGGAAGGTGACCTGAGCTTCGTCCCTGGCTCCGACAGCGCCTGGATATTTGTAAAAAACCTGCTTACCAATACAAGCGATTCTCTTCAGTTTCCCGATCTTACCGGTGTAAGCAAGTCAAATTTCCAGTTTGATCTTGATATTCCGCTCACCAGCAACAATCTTATCAAGGGAAGTCCCAGGCCAAGTCCCAAAACGGATACTTTATATTTCGAAGTGTATATCAAGGATCAGGCAAAAAACAAAAGTAATGTGTTGGTTACGCCCGACCCGGTGTACTTTATCTTCCCGTAATGAAGTGGCTTCATTTTATCTTATCGCATTCCATTTTTATCGCCTTTTGTGCTGTAGCACTTTCCTATCAAACGGTGCTGCTGCTTCATCTTTCCGCCAGCATTTATTTGTACGGCTTCATTTTTTTTGCCACACTCTGCAGTTATAATTTCTATTGGCTGCTGAGCAAATATTCCTTTCGACACGATATGCCGCTCGCTGTTTTTTTTAAAAAAGAAATGGACGAGATCATCTTGCTCAGCTTATCTGCCGTAGGCTTGGTCTTTTGTTTTCTAAATGTACACTTATCCTATTATGTGATCATTGCCGCTGCGGCACTCACGGCGCTGTATGCCGTGCCGCTGCTGCCATTCAGCTTTCTGAAATTCACCCGCAAGGCGGGGGTGTTGAAGACCACTTTGCTGGCTTTTACCTGGAGCTTTGTAACGGCATTCATACCATTGCAAAAGGCTTCGTTCTTGCCAACTGAACTTGAGTTTTTCATACTTACGCGTCGTTTCCTGTTCATGCTGATGCTTTGTATCATATTCGACAACAGGGATATTGCGGTTGACAAGATCCGCGGGCTTCGCAGCCTGGCTACCGACCTGGGGGCCAAAACCATGCGCTATCTCATCTATTCCATCTTCATCGTTTTGTTTGCCACCAATTTTCTGTTTCGATACTACGGGATAAGTATTGCCCAATCTATCGCATTGCAGGTCTCAACTATCGCACTGCTGATCACCTATTATTATTCTACCAAAAAACAGGGCTATTTGTTTTATTATTTTTTTGTGGATGGGATGATGTTGTTTTCGGCGGCAGCAACCTTGGTGGCGAGTATGTAATTGGTTTAGGGGGTTTAGATGGTTTAGAAGTTTAGGTGGTTTACATAAATGTGTGTGATCCTAAACTTCTAAACCATCTAAACCTTCTAAACGTCCCGTTCTCTGTGTATCTTTGTGACAAATCTTCCTCATGGCAAAAGAAAAAAAGTCGAAATCTATCCTCACCGATCAGTCTTATACATTTCTAAAAAATTACATCGATAACCCTTCTCCAACGGGTTTTGAGACCAGCGGACAAAAGTTGTGGCTCGAGTATTTAAAGCCCTTCGTCGACAGTCATTTTACCGATCCATACGGAACAGCGGTTGGCATCATCAATCCCACGGCAACATTTAAAGTGGTGATCGAGGCGCATGCCGATGAGATCAGTTGGTTTGTAAACTATATTTCCCCGGAAGGGCTGATCTACCTGAAACGCAATGGGGGCGTGGATCACCAGATCGCACCGTCGATGAGGGTATTCATTCATGGAAAGAAAGGAAAAGTAAAAGCGGTATTTGGATGGCCGGCGATACACACACGCATGGGCGGGGCTGATAAAGAAACACAACCCAAGGTGGAAAACCTCTTCCTCGATTGCGGCGCAAGGAATAAGAAAGAAGTAGAAGCACTAGGTATACATGTCGGCGCCGTCGCAACATACGAAGAAGGCTACGAAGAAATTGCACACGACTATATCATCGGACGGGCATTCGACAATCGCATCGGCGGTTTTATGATCGCAGAAGTAGCCCGTTTGTTGAAAGCCAATCATAAAAAATTACCATTTGGTTTGTACGTTGTTAATGCCGTGCAGGAAGAGATCGGGCTTCGCGGTGCGGAAATGATCGCCAGGAGGATAAGGCCGAATATTGCCATCATCACCGATGTAACGCATGATACCACTACACCCATGATCAACAAGATGGTAGAGGGAGAATGCAGTTGCGGTAAGGGCCCATCACTCACGTACGGACCGGCAGTACACAACAAACTGCTTAACCTGATCGAAGATGTTGCGGCGAAAAAGAAGATACCGGTTCAGTTCCATGCGGTGAGCAGGAGCACGGGCACGGACACCGATTCCTTTGCTTATGCGAATGATGGATGCCCGTCGGCATTGATCTCCATCCCGCTGCGTTATATGCATACCACGGTGGAAATGTTGCACAAGAATGATATCGAGAATACGATCAAGCTGATGTATGAGACATTGTTGACGTTGACGCCGAAGAGTAATATGAGCTATTTCTAACAAGGTGAGTGGGAAGTAGGGAGTGGTTAGTAGGGCCTTCCCACTTGCCATTCTCCACTTACTACTAGCCCTTGACTATGTCAAAAGGATTAATTGCATTTGTTGTTGTAGCTGTTATTGGATTGGCGGCAACCCTGATCATTCAGATGAGGAACTCGGCGGATGAGGCACGCAATAAGATACTGAGGGATTTCAAAACGATCGACAATAGTTTAAAGACGAGTGACAGCAGCATCGATGCTTCAACCAAACGAATGTTAGAATCATTGCGTGAAAAAAACAAACAACAGTAACCTGCGATGGAAGATAAATTCATAAGATACAGCAAACTTTATTTCCTGATCTTCCTTTTATTTTTATCCGTGCCGGTCATCATTGGTTTGATCATCACAGCATTCTACGGATTTTCAAAAGTTGTTTCCGGACCGATACTAGATACTGTATTTGAATTACTGGTGATCTCCGTTCCCTGCGCCATTTTCGCTTCAGCACATTATATCTTTTTCAAGAGGACTAAATTTCATCCGTCTGCCATCGTTCGTACGATCTCACGCGCCTTTTTTGCAATCGGCTTTTGCCTGGCAATAGCTTTTTTGGTAATGGATTTTATCAATTATTTCCATAAACGCTCTGATGTTGGGAACTATGGGTCATTTGGTTTGTGGTACCTCGTAGGCAATATTGCCGGGCTTTTCCTGATGGCGATCATCCAGGCGCTTACCACGCAGAAAGAAAAGGATTGGATGGAGCGCAGAGGTTAAGGGGTTTAATGGTTTAATGGCTGGCCTCTGGGAGGTTCTTACAAAACAATTCTCTGAACTTACTGAAATAAAAAGCCCACCCTGTAAAGACAGGATGGGACATCTTTAACCCTAAAACAACCAACAGGTTACTGTTAGTGGTCAACTTAACTGAGTTTATAAACGAAACTTAGTGGGGTTGGGTTTGCTGTTATTTTAAAAGATTGTGTTAAAGCCTCACCCCAACCCCTCTCCCCGGGGAGAGGGAACTGGAAGATCAGAGCGAAGATTATCGCAAGACTGATTTTGCAAAGACAAATACAGGTTGAATTATTGATGAAGGAAAAGCGATAGTTGATTTGGAAGATACAAAGCCTGGATATGTTTTAAGCGCCGCTCCCTCTCCGGTCGGAGAGGGAGATGGAGGGTGAGGCTTTAAATCAACTCAATGCAATATCCAGCACCTGCTGCATATTCTTCACATAATGAAACTTAATGCCCTTGATATATTGCTGGTTGATCTCCCCAACGTCTTTTTCATTCTGCGAGCACATGATGATCTCCTTTAAACCAGCACGCTTAGCCGCCAAAACCTTTTCCTTGATACCACCCACGGGTAATACTTGTCCGCGTAAAGTGATCTCGCCGGTCATGGCCAGGTAGGGCTTTATCTTGCGGCCGGTGAATGCGCTGGCCAATGCAGATAACATCGTAATACCTGCGCTGGGTCCATCTTTGGGCGTTGCGCCTTCTGGCACATGTATATGCACATCTTTCTTCTTGAATAAGTCGGAATCGATATTGATCTTTTTACAATTCGCTTCCAGATAAGTAAATGCAGTAGTGGCACTTTCTTTCATCACGGTGCCGAGATTACCCGTTAGTTGGAGGTCGCCCTTGCCATCGCTTAGCTGTGTTTCGATAAAAAGAATATCGCCACCAACATAGGTCCAGGCTAAACCAACCGCCACGCCGGGCATATTGGCGGTTTTGTACAGGTCATTGCTGTATCTCGATCTGCCCAATATCTTTTCAACATCAGGAGCCGTTATCGTCGCCTTTAGTTTTCCTTTTACCACCAGCTCTTTTGCCTGGTAGCGCATGATGCTCGCCAGTTGCCTGTCCAGTTCCCTCACGCCACTTTCACGGGTATAATCCTGTATGATCTTTTCCAGGGTTTCATCATTGATCTTGAAGTCGGCTTCCTTGCCTGCACCCTGGCCCGTGAGTCCATGCATTTCTTTTTGCTTTGGTATCAGGTGGCGCCTGGCTATCTCGATCTTTTCTTCCACGGCATAGCCGCTGAGGTCGATGATCTCCAAACGATCCCTCAATGGAGCAGGGATATTACTGATATTATTTGCGGTGGCGATGAATAGCACCTTGCTCAGGTCGTATTCCAACTCCAGGTAATTATCGTAGAACGTATTGTTTTGTTCCGGATCCAGCACTTCCAACAATGCAGAAGAAGGATCGCCGCGATGATCGCTTCCGACTTTATCGATCTCATCCAATATCATTACCGGGTTGCTCGATTTTATTTTTCTTATCGATTGCAAGATCCTTCCCGGCATAGCACCGATATAGGTTTTGCGGTGTCCACGTATCTCGCTTTCGTCGTGCAAGCCACCCAGGCTCACCCGTACATATTTGCGGTTGATAGCGGCTGCAATGCTTTTACCAAGACTTGTCTTACCAATACCTGGAGGGCCGAGAAAACAAAGTATCGGCGATTTCATATCACCTTTCAATTTCAATACGGCCAAATATTCCAATATCCTTTCCTTGATCTTTTGCATGCCGTAATGATCATTGTCCAGTATCTTTTTTGCTTTTTTTAGATCGTAAGAGTCGGCAGTGTATTCTTCCCATGGAAGGTCCAGCATCAGGTCGAGGTGATTGTACACAACAGAATAATCAGGAGTAGAAGGATGCATGCGCTCCAGTTTCTCCACCCCCTTGTTGAACATCTCTTTTGCAGCGGCTGTCCATTTTTTGCCCTCAGCTTTCTTCTGCATTTCCTTTACTTCGGGTGCATTATCGCCACCCAATTCATCCTTGATGGCCTTCATCTGTTGCTGCAAAAAATAATCTCTTTGCTGCTTATCTAACTCTGCCCTTGTTTTATTGGTGACCTTATTCTTCAATTCGGCATACTGCAATTCCGTTTGCATCAGGTTCATCAGCAATTCGGCTCTCGCCTTGATATTACTGATCTCGAGCAATCTCTGTTTTTCCTTGATATCGCTGTTGAGGTTGCTGCTTACAAAATGAATTAAGAAAGAAGGGTTCTCAATATTCTTTAAAATGATCGCGGCTTCGCTGGGAAGGTTGGGAGAGAGGTTCACGATCTGTCCTGCCAGATCCTTGATGCTGCTCACCATTGCATTGAAATCCGCATCGTCTTTCAACACTTCGTCTGTAAGCACCGTTATTTTCGCCTTGAAATAAGGATCATCGGTTGTTACTTCTTCGATCTTACAACGCTTGCGTCCCTGGATGATGATGGTAGTGCCTCCATCGGGCATTTTGATAAGCTTGGCAATTTTTGCAACGGTGCCAATATCTTCCAGGTCGCTGATGGTGGGCTCCTCGACATTACTGTCTTTTTGCGCTACCACGCCGATCAATTTGTCAGACTTATATGCGTCATTTACCGCCTTAATGCTCTTATCCCTGCCTACAGTGATGGGAATTACAACTCCGGGAAAGAGTACGGTATTTCTCAAAGCCAGTATCGGTAATTCGCCTGGGATCGCCGTGTCATCAGCGTTTCCGTCGTCATCTTCGTTCAAAGGAATAATGGGCATGAACTCCATTTCATCTTCCGGTCCCTGCAAATAAAACTTCTTATCCATAATTATCTCAATATAAAGTCAAAATGTCAAAACGCCCCGCAAATGCAGTGTTTTTTTGGTGAATGTGTATAAGGGCAAGATTAGTGCCAACCCCAAACCCCTAAAGGGGCTTTAAGAGTAAAATGAAATAACGTTCTCCTATTCTCTTGAAATGTTGGTACCGATTAGTGCTTTGTCCATCTCGCTGATTCGAAGACAAAATAATCTAACGAGCTAAGTTCCCCCTTTAGGGGGACAGGGGGTATATTTGCGCCATGTTTATCGATTGTTCAGATAAGGAATTGGCTATTTTAAAAAAGATCGCATCAGCAGCGGAAGAATTGAAGCTGCCTTGCTATCTCATTGGCGGATTTGTACGTGATAAGATATTGGGCAGGGCCACAAAGGATATGGATATCGTGTGTGTGGGAGATGGAATTGCGCTGGCGGAAAAAGTTGCGCAACAATTCAAGCCGAGGCCGGAGGTGAATTTCTTTAAGACATTCGGTACTGCGCAGATCAAAATAAAATTCGACAGTTCTGGTGAGATTGAAAAAAGCAACAAAGAATCAGGCTCCAATACTCGCGTTCCCTCTCTGGAGGAGAGGGGTTGGGGTGAGGCTTTAGAGATCGAATTTGTCGGCGCAAGAAAAGAAAGTTACAGTTATGATAGCCGTAAGCCGGCAGTGGAATTGGGTACCATCGAAGATGATCAAAACCGCCGCGACTTTACCATCAATGCGTTGGCGATAAGCTTGAATGCAGCAGATTTTGGTGAACTGGTTGATCCTTTCAACGGCATGAAAGACCTGGAAGCTAAACTCATCCAAACACCTTTAGCACCCGATCAAACATTTAGTGACGATCCCTTGCGCATGATGCGTGCGATACGCTTTGCATCGCAATTGGGTTTTATCATCGAAGAAAAAACTTTTGCTTCCATCATCGACAATGCAGAACGCATAAAGATCGTAAGCAAGGAACGCATTGCAGATGAGCTCAACAAAATATTACTTTCAACAAAACCTTCAGTTGGGTTCGATCTGTTGTATAAAAGCGGTTTGCTGAAGATCATCTTTCCTCAAATGGTTGACCTTGCGGGCGCCGAGTACATTGATGGCATGGGGCATAAAGATAATTTCTATCACACTTTGCAGGTGGTAGATAATATCTCTCAAAACACCGATGACCTTTGGTTGCGTTGGGCCGCAGTATTGCACGATATCGCAAAACCCGCAACAAAGAAATTTGAAGAAGGCCATGGTTGGACATTTCACGGACACGAAGTAGTTGGCGGACGCATGGTGCCGAAGATATTCACGCAGCTGAAACTGCCTCAGAATGAAAAAATGAAATTCGTGCGTAAGATGGTGGAATTGCATTTGCGCCCGATAAGTGTTACCAAAGAAAATATAACCGACAGCGCCATACGGCGACTATTATTTGATGCCGGCGAAGATTTTGATGCGCTGATGACGCTTTGCCAGGCTGATATCACTTCGAAGAATAAACAAAAAGTAAAGCGCTTCCAGGAAAATTTTGAAATGGTGCGTCGCCGCTGTGCTGAAGTGGAGGAGAAGGATCATTTGCGCAATTGGCAGCCACCGATCAGTGGCGAACTTATCATGCAAACATTCAACCTAGCTCCAAGTCGCCCCGTTGGCGATATAAAGAATGCTATTCGCGAAGCAATATTGGATGGCATCATACCTAATGAGTATGAGGCGGCGCATGCGTTTATGATGGAGAAGGCGAGGGAGATGGGGATTGGGAAATGAAAGACGAATTAATAAATGGTCAACCCCATAGTCGATGATTAATAGCGATAAATGCCGAAGAAAGTTTGTCCTGCCCAGCTTGCGGCAAACTCATGTTAGCAGCAGTGCACGTTATTTAGTTTTTGCGTTATAATCCTTCCAAACTTTGTCCTGCCCTGCTAAAAGGTATGGCTGTATTTCAAATAAATAATTTGAATGTCTTGCAGATCCTATCAAGTCCGGAAATAAAGTCAATTCATTTATATTCATATTTTGTAAAATCAAAAGAGCATCTTCTCGAAATATGTCATCAAAAGTTAGTTTATAAAAAGCTGTACCAGCTCGACTATAGTTATACTTTGATATTAAGTCTTCAATAGAGCAGTCGGACGGGATTTTTAGGAATAAACCTTGCTGACTTACTAATCTTTGATTATCATTTGTCAAGGGCACAACCATTTCAAGTTTATCTTTTCTTTCCTTGGCTACATTCAGCAAATCAATTTGATGTTCTTCTAATGCCCAAATGCATCTCTTTCCTGACTCAGATTGACCTTGTAAGGCAAAAAAAAGTGCTACATATGGAGATCTCGTGAAATCTAATAGAGGTGTATATAGTCCAAAATGTTGACCTAGAGCCCATATTTCATTGTCTGAAACATCTTTAAAATTTATACTAGATTTCCCTCGTATGTTTATCTTAAAAGAATCTAAATGCGCTCTGATTAAAAGGCTAGGATCTTTTTCACTCGGGTAGAATTTTTTAATTGACCTAGCAATTGTACTTTCTAAAAGCCAATTAGAGTTGGCATGACCTCGAAAAATGAAATTATTGAAATGCGTGAAAGTATTATTAAGAAAGTCCGATAATTCTTTCCAAGACTTAAAATCTTTGTCTCTGAGTGTTGCCATTGTTTATTGTATTGCTGCTAACGTCCGGGGCTTGCCGCAGGCTGGGAATTTGTAGCTGTGTCAGCCCCCATGACGATGCACATAAAGAAAAGGAAATTTTATTTAAACGAAAAGCCAATTAATAAATGGTCAAGCCCCATAGCTAAAGCACAATAGCGATAAAATGCCGAAGTAAGATTGTCCTGCCCTGCTTGCGGCAAACCCATGTTAGTGGCTGTTTTTATACATCTTTTTCAATTTGCTCATAAGTTAAAATTCTACTTGCAAGCCTGTCAACCGTTTCATCAGGAAATCTATTTTTTGCTTGTCGTAAGTGAGCTATTAATGGATTAATATTAGCGTCTTTTTCAACTATCAAATATTTTATGTTGTCTGGCTGAAAATTAAGTCTTATATGACTTACTTTTTTATTAAAGTTTGCCTTCTGTTGTGATGTTCTTATTTTGTCAATTGGTATAAATGGTAAAAGTTGATTCGATATTGGGGGCACATACCTCCATTCTTTCTCATTGGCAAATACATAATTTGGTTTAATCTTTTTCCCAGGTCTAATCAAGTCTCCTTGATAATTTTTTATGTAGCGTAACGTGTTAATTGTGTTGTTATATGCTGTTTCAAATCTTCCAGTTGTGTCACTCGACTTTGTTACAAGATTGAATATATCATCAATTCCATTCATAAAATTTTCTGTGAATAAACTTTCTCTACTCGCATACATAACTGGGTTAAGTCCGTTTATAATTGCCCATTCTTTCGTCATTCCGATACCGAATTTTCCATAAGTGCCAATATTGTCTTTAAGCTCAGAAAGTCTTAAGTCGCTAAAAGAAACCATCGGAACGGCAAATTCCTTTATTTCATTTCCGCCAAGTATCCTTTCTCGGGCATATGAAATTTTGAATGTGTCGTTGAGTAATGCGTAAAGACTCTTCTCTTTAGTAAAATGAAATAGTATGTGTGGATAAAGTGCCATTTTTATCTTGGTTACTGTTTAGGCTCTCTGTAAAATAGCCGCTAACGGTTGTATTGCCGCTAAAATACACCACTTTAAACAACAAAGCAATCTTTCCCACCATAACGCAAATACACTCTAACCCCCTCGAATTACCCCATGCCACATCCCATTCCCACCCCCAATTTCTAATTCCTCCAAGATTCCGTATTTTTACAATATGGCAATCTTACGTTTCAGGATATATTGGGAAGACGATGATAGTGTTTACCGCGACATTGCGATAAGGCATACACAGAATTTCCAGGATCTGCACGGTGCGATCTTAAAAGCTTATGAGTTTGACTCGAAGCATAAAGCAACATTTTACCGTAGCAATGATAACTGGCTGCGTGGGCGGGAGATATCGCTAGAGAAATATGATAAGGCTTATAAGGCAGAGCCGTTGATCATGGCAGATACGCCCATTGGCACCGAGATCAGCAATCCCAATCAAAAATTCATCTACGAATATGACTTCAATAAGGTCTGGCATTTTTTGGTGGAACTGATCACCGTAGATAAGGAAGAAAATAAAAAACTCACCTACCCCTGTTGCGTGCGCACGGAAGGCATCGCACCTTCGCAATACGGTACCAAGGGATTGGTGGACAGTCGCCTTGCCGAAATGGAAGAAAAATACGACCTGCAACCCGATGCGTTAACTGATGGATTTAGTGAAGAAGGAGAGGACGGTGAAGGAGGAGGGGAATCGGAGGAGGAAGCTGCGACGGATGGGGAGAATGACGGGTTTTAGTTAATGGATAGTTGATAATTGGATAATTGATAATTAATAATGGATAATTGGTTAATTGATAATGGTTCGATTCAAATCAGTATTCAATTTTCCTGGCAGCTATTAACGCTGGATCCGATGATCAAATACTCCTCCCTTTAGCACATTATCAATTATCCCATTATCAATTATCAATTCAAAAAGAGTTCTTCACAAACTCGAAAACTTTCATGACAAAAACCTGCATTCTCATAGTTGGTCCGACTGCCGTTGGCAAAACTTCGGTTGCCATACAGGTTGCGCAGCATTTCAAAACAGAGATCATTTCGGCAGATAGTCGGCAGTGTTTTAAGGAATTGAATATCGGCGTGGCCAAGCCTTCGGCTGAAGAATTAGCTGCGGTAAAACATCATTTCATCAACTCTCATTCTATCAAACAAGAAGTGAATGCGGCTGTGTTTGAGGAATATGCTCTGAAAAAAATAGACGAGATATTTTCCAAGAACGATCTTGCTGTAATGGCCGGTGGTACAGGCTTGTACGTGAAAACATTTTGCAACGGTATAGATGAAGTGCCCGTGATAAAACCAGAGATCAGGGAAAAGATCATTGCTGATTTTGAATGGGAGGGGATAGAATGGTTGCAGCATCAGGTTGAAAAAAATGACCCTCTATATTATGCCAAGGGTGAGATAAAGAATCCTCAACGGATGATGCGTGCGCTGGAAGTAAAACTATCCACCGGGCGATCGATCATCGAATTTCAAACGCAACAAAAAAAGCAGCGTGACTTCAATATCATCAAAATAGGATTGGAACTGCCAAAGGATGAACTGCATCGCAATATCAACAAACGGGTGGATGCCATGATGCAACAAGGTCTATTGGCAGAGGTGAAAAAATTAGAGCCCTTCAAAAAACTGAATGCTTTGCAAACGGTCGGTTACCGCGAACTATTCGGTCATCTCGCCGGCGATCTTTTATTGGAAGACGCGGTGGAGATCATTAAGATAAATACGCGGCAATATGCCAAGAGACAGATGACCTGGTTTAGAAAAGACGAAGAGATAAAATGGTGTGCGCCGGAGTTTGAGAAGGTGGTGGAGATAATTAATGTATGATATTAATCGATCGAAATGCTGAAAATATTCGCCATATCGTTCTTGTTCGTTTGTGTCACTTTTTCCTGCAATGATAAAAAACCTGATTCGAACAAAGAGACCTCAATCAGCGCCGAAGAGTTTGAGTATAGAAATATTATCCACCAACTAAAAAGTTTGCATAAGGATCATCCGGACAGTTTTTTTGTGGTCATGGAAAGATTGAAGGTCAATATGCAGAGTTACCTTGATACCGCCGGTTTGTGGGATTGCGGCGAGTTCTCGTCCAGCGCCTACAAGATACAGATCCCGCATCCCTCCGACACAATTAAGCCAACTTATAAATGATGAAAAGGCAGCCGGACAACTAAATCCTCAATTTCCACGATTAAAGACTTCAAACAAGACCAACAACTACATGCAGAGGTTTGCAGTACTCGACGCATTCCGGGGCCTATTTGCCATGATGATCATTTTCTTTCACATGAAGGATTACAATTGGGTTACCGATAATTCATTTGTAAATAACAGCGACCTCTTCGTCAATTTCTTTTTCGTGTTGAGTGGTTTTGTGATCGCCTTTGTTTATTATGATAAAATCAATAGTGGCAAGGCTTTGTTTGGATTCGTGAAGAATCGCTTCAAACGGATCTACCCGCTGCATCTTTATACATTGTTAGTGTTCGCGGCTTTTGAATTGACTAAAAGTTATCTATATCGTCACGGATATTTCGAGCACGTAGAATCTTCCAACAATACACTTCAGTCTTTCCTGGCAAACATATTCTTACTGAATGCTACGCCGGCTGCCGGTGGCAAGGGACTAAGCTGGAATTACCCAAGCTGGTCCATCAGCGCTGAATTCATCACCTATATCTTTTTTGGGTTGCTGATGTATCTTCTTAGGAAGAGTAGGGTAGTGAAAACCCTGGTATCCGCTACCATACCTGTTTTGATGATCATTCTTTCCCGATCAATAGATTCGCTGGTGTTCGGAGCGGTGCTCGGTTTTTTTACTGGAGTGACCGTTTACAGATTGTATTGCAATTATCAACCTTTGAGGAAACTAAATAAGGTTGCCGGTACTTTACTGGAAGCTGCAACATTTATCTTAACCGTACTCATGATCTGTAATAAACCCGTTTTTGAAAATTGCCTGTACGTTTATTGTTTTCTCTTTGCATTGAATATCTACATATTCGCCTTCGAAACCGGAATGATCTCTTCTTTTCTAAAAACAAGCTTCTTTCAAACGATGGGAAAATATTCCTATTCGATATACCTCAACCACGCGATCGTAATTGAGGTGGTAAACTTTTTATTGGTAAGATTATTAAAATTAGAAGGAGCGGTTCTCTATATCGTCCCGTTCGTTATCGCAACATTAACTTTTGCGTATTCGGGGCTGACATATCGTTTTATAGAAGCAAGGTTTTATAAGAAGCATGTTCATAAATGATATCTAGGCTCCCGTCGGTGTTGTAGTTGCAACGTGCTGTAGATAACTCCGGAGAAGTAACGTGTTTATAGTAAAATTATACATGAGGGCTGGTATAGCTCCGTAGGAGCTATGTAATCATCCTTTTTACGTAACTCCTACGGAGTTGAAAAACATTCGCCTTCTTTTTCTATAAACACGTTACCCCTCCGGGGTCTATTGCGGGAATCGATAGCCTATTGTTGTGACAGGCAATAATAACGTCTTAGAACTTAATCCCCACCGTCGCCACCACATTTCCCCTCGTTTGCTTCAGCACCGCATAGTCATTCGCTCTATCCTGCAAGCGATAAGGGAAGTTTACATCCTTGCTCACCTGGTGAACATAGGTCATGTCAACAAAAAAACCTTTATCACGATAACCGAGTCCGCCGCTGAGCAACATGCGATTGGCTTTGAGTGATGCATCTTTATAAGGATTGCCATAATACGCAAAACCTAATCTTCCCATGATCACGTTGAATTTCAATTCGCCGCCAACGCGGAAATTGAAGCTGCCTTTGTAATTGCCACTCACTACACTGTTCAAGGCCTTAAAATAATCTTTTTCGTACTGGGTCTTATTCTCGTTCATGCTGCCAAACCTCGATCCTTTGTGATGCACGTATTCGATATCGGCGGTTAAGAACGCTCTTTGTTTTTTTACATTCGATATTTCACGAAAGACATAAGATCCGCTAATGATCGCCCTGAACGGTGTGATCTGCCGGTAGTCGCTTGACCCCGGTTCGTCGTTCGTAAATGTGAGCGAGGATGCGTTGAAGTTGCCAACGGGATTTTCTAACTGAGTAGAAATATTGGTCGTTCTTTTATCCGTGAGCTCCATGTAAGTTGGCGTTTGCACGGATAGTCCGACGCGAATGTATTCCTTCGGACGATAGATCACGCCAAATCTTCCATTGAGTCCGATGCCCGATGTAGAAAAATCATCCGTGTATTCAAATTGCTTGAAATGGTTGCTGCTGTTTGATGAGGTATCCGATTCTTTAAAAACGGTATTGCTGTTATAATAGATCAACGGCATGCTGATGCTTGCTCCCCAAAACCATTTGTCGTGATCATTGTGCGCAAAACCGATCGCGATCTCGGTCATGGCGCCCTTGGTTGTTTTATCCATTTCCTGGTAGATGGCTTGTCCGGCATCAAGGATATATTCCGGCGCTCCCTTTACCTGGTACACACCATTTACTTTCACGGTATCCATGAGGTAGGTATACAATGCAGGCGCAGAAGTATAGGGCAGGGGAGAGTTGGTATTCAAAACATCATCGATGCTATAGCCACTCTTTGCAAATTCTTCGGCAAACTGTTCACTGAATGAACTGTAGTTGTTCAATCCCTTATATTGAATATGGTTATTAAAGTTCGCGGTTTGAGTTATCGCAAAGCTTACCGCGTTGCTAACATTGGGACGATTGCGGCTTGTGAATCCATACAACAAACCACTTGCACCGAACCCTGGAGTATTTCTCTTATTGTTTGTATTCATTCCGCGATAGGAAGCCTTGTTGTCATTTAGAAAGAATCCCGGTGTGATCAAAAATTCACCTGTCTTATAGAACCCAAGTCCGGCGGGGTTTACAAAGGTAGCATTGATATCGCCGCCCAGGGAACCCATGGCGCCGCCAACAGCAAGATTTCGTGCTGTTCCGTTTTGCGGAAAGAAGGAATAGCGTAATGCATCTTCTGGTACCTGTGCGTATGTTGTTGCGCTGATGAAGAGGAAGGAAAGGAGTATAATTTTTTGCATGGCGATTGGTTTGAAGAGTATAAAGATTTGTTAGAGTAATTTTCTGTTTACCATTTACTGTTTACTATCGGTGAAGTTTTTTCAATTCGTGCCACCTTGCTGAACAGGTATGAGCGACTACAAGACTTCAACGAATCGAAAAAATGGTAAACAGTAAACAATAAACCGTCTAATCCCTTTTCGGTCTCGAAACACTCTTAGAAGACGAACTGCTTGATGATGAACTGGCAGAACTGGATGAACTACTGCTGCTACTTTTGTCCTTCGACGGCGAATAGGTCCTGGTACTGTTTGATGAAGAGGAACTACTGTTTGAAGCAGAGTTGCTGCCTGATGGAGTGATCGTTTGCCTAACATTTCCATATACACTACCGCCTGGTGTGTTGTAAGTAGGTCTGATCCAGTTGATGCCCACATTGGTTCCCGCTTTAGGATTAGCGACGGGAGCATTATTGCTGTAACCGGAATATGCGCTCAGGTTTACTGTGCGTAGCGGAACATTGGGCGGTGTAATTTTTGTGAGATAAACGGGCCAGGGATGATATTTTGGATTGTAGTAGTAACCATAGTTATTGCAATTGCAGGTGCAATAATGATAAGGGCTGTTGTTGTAGCTGTAATCCTCATCAAAATTCCTCCAGCGATGATCGCGAATGCGCATGCGGATCGTATTGTCTTCGGGCGCATCGTTCCTTACTTCATCCTGTTTTTTGTTATCATTGTCCTGGTCGTTGTCATCCAATCTTACAGGAGAATAATAAACATCGTCGGGGGTTTGTCCGCTTTTATAGGCAGTGGTACAACTGCTGAAAGCGACTACAGATAGGGCAATGAGTAGAATTTTAGGTTGCATGTTGGTTTATTTAAGACAGTTAAAAATGAAGTTCCTATTTTTGTGCAGTTCTGAAGTATTGAAAAAAGCACAAGAACTTTGCCATAAGACGAAAAAGTTTAGGAGGGTGATGTTAAATATGTGCTAAATGAAATTCAATGTGCAGATGTGCAAATATGCAGATGTGCAAAAGCGATTGAAGTCTTCGAATAACTCCCCTTCAGGGGATGGGGGCAAAAAAAATCGCACCGATAAAAGCTCAGCAATGATATGTGGTACAAGAGTGCGACGCCAATGAAATTGAGGAAAGATAAAATGCCGGGTAAATAAATTTTTATAACTAAACAATAATCGGTCAGACGAGGGCGTCAGACCGGAACGAACATGAGCAAAGAACTAACATCAAGAGCAGAAGATTATTCCCAATGGTATAACGACCTGGTGATAAAAAGCGGGCTGGCCGATCATTCATCCGTGCGTGGCTGCATGGTGATCAAACCTTATGGTTTTGCGCTATGGGAAAACATGCGTGACCAATTGGATAAGATGTTTAAAGACACTGGCCACGTGAATGCTTATTTTCCTTTGTTCGTACCGAAAAGTTTGTTTGAGGCAGAAGAAAAAAATGCTGAAGGCTTTGCAAAGGAATGTGCGATCGTTACACATTATCGCTTGAAGGCAGATCCCAATAATAAGGGCAAACTAATGGTTGATCCGGATGCGAAGCTGGAAGAAGAACTGATCGTGCGCCCAACAAGTGAAGCGATCATCTGGAATACTTATAAAGGATGGATCCAATCTTACCGCGATCTTCCCATTCTCATCAATCAGTGGGCAAACGTGGTTCGCTGGGAAATGCGCACAAGATTATTTTTGCGCACTGCCGAATTTTTGTGGCAGGAAGGGCATACCGCTCACGCAACAAAGGATGAAGCCGTTGAAGAAACCGAACGCATGCTGGATGTGTATGCTGATTTTGTGGAGCAGTACATGGCGGTTCCGGTTATCAAAGGAGTGAAAACGCCGAACGAACGTTTTGCCGGCGCAGAAGATACTTATTGCATCGAAGCGCTGATGCAGGATGGTAAAGCTTTACAGGCGGGCACTTCGCATTTCCTCGGACAAAATTTTGCCAAGGCATTTGATGTGAAGTTCAGCGACAAGAATAATAAACTCGATTATGTGTGGGCAACTTCATGGGGAGTTTCTACCAGGCTGATCGGCGCATTGATCATGGCGCATAGCGACGACCAGGGATTGATATTGCCACCAAGGATCGCACCTGTGCAGGTGGTGATCGTGCCTGTGTACAAAGGCGAAGACAGCAAACAACCTATCGATGCAAAGGCAACTGAGTTAATGCAACAATTGAAAGATCTTGGCATTAGGGTGAAATATGATAATAATGATAACAGCAGGCCAGGTTGGAAATTCGCCGAATATGAACTGAAAGGTGTGCCCATTCGCATTGCAATGGGATTGCGTGATATAGAAAATAATACAGTGGAAGTTGCCCGCCGCGATACCAAGGAAAAGAATAGCATGAGCATGGATGGATTGGCTGCTCATCTCGTGCAGTTGCTGGAAGAGATCCATCAAAATATTTATCAACGTGCGCTCAGCTTCCGCGATGAACGAATAACATCGGCTGATAGCTGGGATGAGTTTGTAAAATTGCTGGATGAGAAAGGAGGATTCATCTCTGCCCATTGGGACGGCACAGCAGAAACGGAAGACGCGATCAAAGAAAAAACAAAAGCTACCATACGCTGCATTCCGTTGAACAATAAGTTAGAAGAAGGTAAATGCATCCTCACCGGTAATCCAAGTGGACAGAGGGTTTTGTTTGCGAGAGCCTACTAGTAATGGATAATTGATAATTGGATAATGGATAATGTTCTAACTCGAAGATCATTCTATCCTGGTATTATTAAGAATCAAGAAAGATGAATACTGGTATGTCTTGAAACATTACCAATTAGCCAATTATCCATTATCAATTAGTTTCGGTGTCTTGAAACATTATCAACTATCCAATTATCAATTATCAATTACTTCATTATATTCGTGTCTACCAAAACTCCTCCTTATGGATCAGTTATCAGACGACTATCTCACTTCATCGGATGAACTCGAGATCACCGAAGAAACAACAGGGTATTTGATAGAAACTACCAAGTGGGCGAAATTCATTGCCATCACCTTTTATATTCTTTGCGGCCTTGCCATCATTTTCATGCTTGTTTATGGAAAATACATTTACGATACATTGGGGCCTTACGGAAGCAGGTTGTTGGAAGATCGCTTTATCAAGGCAATTATCATTATGGCCATTTTGGCGATAGTGGTGGCCGTAACCTGGTATTTTCTCATCGTGTTTGCCAATAAAATGCGTGCGGGACTGGAGGGAGAAAATATCGAGCAGGTCAACGCCGGCCTCGGCGCCTTGAAAGTTCATTTCATTATCATCGGCATCCTGATATTATTGTTCGGCATTCTTTACCCACTTTACACTCTTTTTACCGTTTACTCTTAAGCATCTTGCAATATGGAACAAGAACAACAGCTGCAAAGCATATTCAATTTTAGTTTTGACGATACCAGCAGGGAGCAAATCAAAGCCATCGGCCTTTGGGCCCGCATCAATGCCATCCTTGCTTTCATAGGACTTGCGATCGGGATCGTGGCGTTTGTGATGGCATACCAAAATGCTTATAGCTATTACAGCCCGTCAATGGCCAATGGCTTCGGCCTGGCAGCCACCGGTGTCGGCGCTTTTCTCAAGCTGGTCCAGGTAGTGATATCCATCATCCTGAATGTTTTCTTATACCTGGCATCCGGACAGTTGAAGAAAGGAGTGGAGACAATGGACAATGGACAACTTACCAAAGGATTTGCTTCCTTACGTACTTATTACAAAATGTATGGTATCGTGCTGATCGTAATGCTCATATTGCTTGTGTTGCTGATATTGTTTCTGAGCACGTATAGGAGGGTGATGTATTAATTGATAATTGATAATTGATAAATGATTCAATACCAAGGGATCCTCCAATTCGGGAATTGCATTAGGCTCAAATATTTTCCATTTTTAATTATAAAACACTTCTTATATTCACTTTTCAAACCTAATTGCAAAATATGGATACCAACGAAAATTTATTGAACAACGATCTTCAGATCGATCCTTCATCCATGATTCATTTAAAGGAAACAGCCAGCTGGGCCAAGTTTATAAGTATTACGGGCATTGTATGCAGCATACTGTTGGGCATTGCAGCTTTTTTTGTTGGCGCTATGATCTCGAGATATAGCTCTAATCCCTATAGCAGGTACGGATCTGCAGCGGAGGTTGGATCGGGTATTTTGACGGTAATTTATCTGGTAATGGCGGTGATCGTCTTTTTCGTTTCACTTTTTCTGAATCGCTTTGCCACGAAAATGAGATTGGCATTAGATACTTCCGATCAGTCTGCTTTAACATTGGCGTTCCAAAATATAAAAGTTTATTTCAGGATCATTGGTATCCTGCTTATTATTTATATTGCTTTTCTTCTTTTGGCTTTGTTAGCTTCAGTGCTTGGGAGGTAAAAAATTAATAATTAATAATTAAGAATTAATAATTCCTTCGGGCCAATGCAGTCTTCCTATTTCGCAAGCTGATTTGAATTGAAAAAATTATTAATTATTAATTTTTAATTATTAATTCACCTCACTCTCTCGTCGCCAGGTAATTATAATCTTCCAGTAATTTCTCGAGGAACTGCTCAGGATAAAGATCCGTAGTGATCTTCAGCACTTCTTTTACCTTGCTGGCAACACGGTGACACATATCGTAGTTGCTCCGTTTGTTTGCCTGCATCAGCACCGTCTTGATCGTATTGATATCGCGGTCACTCAGCCTCATCACATCAGGGAACATCACTTTATAATCTGTTTTATTCACTTCCATGAACACGGTATCCTCCACAGATAGTTTCGATTTGGTATTCACCACCACAGTACCGGCGGCAAGGTCGCCCAATCGTTGGCTCTTGGACGTAACAGCAATGGTGATCACCACCGCGATGCCGCATAAACAGGTGATAAATGCATAGGCCATCAACGCATCTTTAAAAATATATCCGAAAAGAAAGGGCCATTCAAAGAATTTGGTGATCCACCTCAGCAGGAATTGGCCGAATGTAGGTTCACCACCCTCAAGACTGATCACCCTTATACCCATGATCTTTTTGCCAACGGTCTGCCCATTCATCCACAACTCCGTGACCAGGGAATAAAGCAACATTGGCAGGGAGATGATCAGAATATCCAGTCCCATGTTCGCTTCTGATTCAAACTCTATATCCAACGCGGTATAAATGAAATTCTTCATCGCGTAGATGTAGATCAGCAGTAATGTGAAATCGATGATATATGCCAGCAATCGCTTGTGGAATTCGGCGATCTCGAACTCAAGATCGATATTAAAAGCGGTGGCTATTTGAATGATGGGCATGAGAGTTGCAAATTAGGAATAACGGGCAATAGAACCTCAACCATAGGGAATATTTTTATTTTTGACGTGTTGTGTATTATGTTTTATCCTGCACAAAACGTTCCTACGGAACGTAAACCCGTTAATGCTTAATTTTCTACCTACCCGATGTTCCTAGCGGAACAAAATGTGCACCTCGCATTGTTCCGCTAGGAACAGATTGTGGGTAGCTCGCCATTTTGAGGGATCCCCCGCGTTCCATAGGAACGCATTGTGCAAAATTTCATGTTATTCGTAGCACAAATTTTATTTTTTAAAAAAAAGTGAAATTTGAAGTCGGGCAGCTTGTAATCTGTAAATTTGGGAATGAGGGAAGCAATGTTTATTAAGAAGAATGTGGACAAGTGGAACGAGTACCAGCATTCTCCTACCGACAACCCTGATGAGACAGCAGAGCGATTTATTACCCTGATCGATGATGTTTCATACGCCAAGACCTTCTATCCCAGGAGCAAGGTTACCCGTTGGGTCAACGGGATCGCCGCGGGCATTTATCAAAGCATTTATCAAAACAGGAAGGAAAAATATAGCCGCATCTTCCGGTTCTGGCGGCTCGAACTTCCCCTGCTTTTTAGAAAGTATCACCGCATCTTCTTATTTACCACCGTCACCTTCCTGATCTTCGTGGCTGTGGGTGTTTTCTCGGCAAGGAATGATGAAGATTTTGCCAGGGGCGTGCTTGGAGACGAATATGTAAGGCAAACCGAAGATAATATCAACAACGGAGATCCATTTGGCGTGTACAAAGATGATAATCCATTTACCATGTTTGTGCGCATCGCCTACAATAATATCAAGGTAGCGTTCTACTGTTTTATTGCTGGTTTTACACTCGGTATCCTCACCCTGGTGCTGATGTGGCAAAATGGGTTGATGCTTGGTGTTTTCCATTACATGTTCTTTGCCAAGGGGCTGGGGCTAAAATCGTTGATGGTGGTGTGGATACACGGCACGCTGGAGATATCTGCGATCATCATCGCCTGCACGGCAGGATTTATCCTAGCAAATGGAATTTTGTTTCCCGGTACTTATTCCCGAACGATATCATTCAAGCGGGGCGCAAAAGATTCGGCGAAAGTGCTCATATGCCTGGTTCCTATTTTTATTGTAGCCGCATTCTTTGAAAGTTATGTTACGCATTTAATGAGCCGCACCTACGAGCGGGGTGCAACCGGGGGCATGCCTACCGCTATCGGCGCACTTATACTCCTCGCATCCTTGTCATTCATCATTTGGTATTTCGTTATTCTACCCATAGTATTACACCGTAAAGGATATCATATCCAACCCGATGGCATCATCAACAGGTTGAAAAAGGACCATGCGTAAATTTATTTACATACTGATCGTATCGTGTTCATCTTTTTTCGGCGCAAAGGCGCAGGAAGATTATAAAACGTCTGTTGATACAACGATGGAGCTTACAGAATCTCTTTCTGTTGACAGTACCCTTACGCCCAATGAACTTAAGATCCCCACAGATTCAGTTGAAAACTGGAAGAACCTATCAGCATTCGCTTATGCTAAATACCTGGATAGCTTGCTGAAGGTAAAGCAGGATAAAGACAAGGCGAAGATAACAGCGCCTTCCAAGACCAGGACCTCTTCCTCTTCAACATCTGCTACTCCTCCTCAAGTAGAGGAAAAGCAAGAAAGAACCTGGCTCGATAGGCTTTTTACATCCAAGACCACGGTTGTTGTTTTATGGATATTGGCAGGGATCTTTGTTGCTTTTATCCTGTATAAATTATTTTTAGGAGGAGGTAATCCGTTTAAAGCGACCACCAAAACTGCGCCTCAAACGGTGGAGGAAACTGTGGAAGAAGAGATCACCAGTGAAAGTGATTTTGATAGGATGATCAGGCAGGCCTACGAAAAAGGAAATTACCGCCTTGCCACCCGTTACCAGTATTTAAAGGCATTGCATCGCCTGGCCGAAAAACATTTTATTGAAATGGCTGCGGATAAAACCAATTACCAATATGTGCGGGAACTGGCGAGTCGCGGTCCTGCGGTGAACCAGCAATTTCAAAATGAATTTGCGTCGCTCACTTTGAATTATGAATACGTGTGGTATGGCGAATTTAATGTTGACGACGTGATCTATAACCGGATCGCTCGTGGTTTCAATGAGTTTAATCAAAAAATCTGACCCTGATCATGTTCATCCGCCCGGCATATCTTTTATTACTGCTTTCTGCAATTGTTTTTTTTGCAGGATGTAGCGACGATGCCGGGAGCACAAGAAAAATGCCCGACCTGGGTGAAACCTATTCTCACAATGATAAAAGGCCATTCGGCTCTTATATCGCTTACCGGCAATTGGAAGAGATGTTCTATCGCAACAATATTCGCGATGAGAAAAGAAATTTTGAAGACAGTTGGCAGGCAATGGGAGATACCAATTGCATTTATATCTGCCTCGGCAAGGCCTTGTACACCACCGACGAGGATGTGGATGCGATCATGAGTTTTGTAAAAGAAGGGAATGATGCTTTTTTGGCGATAGAGCAATTTGACTCGAACCTGTTGGAGAAACTGCACCTCAAAACGAGTTGGAACATGTCGCCCTCTTATATTTTTGGTGCTAAACCTTATACGAACACCGGTGTAAAGATGAAGGTTGACGGCGTGGAAGACACTGCGGTGTACCGGTATTTTTATATTCCCTTTGGCTATAATTTTACTTCGTTCAATTCCGCCAATACCCGTGTGCTGGGCGTGAATGAGTATGGCAAACCCAATTTCATTGTTATATTCAAAGGCAAGGGCAGGATATTTATGCATTGCGATCCACGTGCTTTCAGCAATTATTTTTTATTGCAGAAAAACAATTATCAATACCTTGAAAAAGCTTTTGGGTACCTGAGAGCCTATCCCGATCATGTGTATTGGAACAATTATTACGTAACCCTGCGCTCGAAGGATGATGCCGTAAACAGGCGAAACAATCGCAACAACGACAACAGCTTCAGCTCCATGAGCGAGATCATGAAGCATCCGCCGCTCAAAGCTGCATTTTGGCTGACGCTGCTCTTGCTGCTGCTGTACATTTTGTACACCATGAAGCGCCGCCAACGTACGATCGAGATGGTGAAACCCAATGAGAACACTACGGTTACTTTTACCGAAACCATCGGGCGGCTCTATCTCCAGAAAAAAGACAATAAGAATATCTCCGATAAAATGATCACGTACTTGAATGAGCACATTCGCAATAAATACTTTTTGAATACCAATCTTGTCAACCACGAATTCATGAGCACACTTAGCCGTAAGAGCGGCGTGCCTTTCGAAAAAGTGGAGACATTATACCGCTCCGTACAGCATGCGCAACAAAACATGGAGATCAATGATTACCAGTTACTGTCTTTGAATGAACAAATACAGGGATTTTATAAACGAACAGAATAAAACCTAAACACAATGGAAGAAAATCTTTTTGAGCAACGGATCGACCTGAGCGGTCTTAGTAGAGCGGTATACGAGATACGCAACCAGATCGGCCAGGTGATCATCGGCCAGCATAAAATGGTTGACCTGATATTGACGGGCCTCTTGTGCGATGGCCATATCCTGATCGAAGGTGTGCCAGGCGTTGCAAAGACGCTGATGGCAAAGCTGGTGGCCAAGATCATCGACGTTGATTTTTCGCGGCTGCAGTTTACGCCCGACCTGATGCCCAGTGATGTACTGGGAACTTCGGTGTTCAATCCAAAAGAAGGCGACTTCCGTTTTAAGGCTGGTCCCGTGTTCAGCAATATCGTGCTGATCGATGAGATCAACCGTGCCCCGGCAAAAACGCAGGCCGCACTTTTTGAAGTGATGGAAGAGCGGCAGGTAACTGTTGATGGCATTACGCACGTGATGAAGTTTCCGTTCATCGTACTCGCTACGCAAAATCCTATCGAGCAGGAAGGAACTTATCGTTTGCCTGAGGCGCAACTCGATCGTTTTATTTTTAAGATAGAAGTGGGATATCCTACACTACAGGAAGAAGTGCAGATACTAACCGGGCAGCAGGGCAAAACACAATTGCAGATGCTCGATACGGTGCAAAAAGTTATAACGGCACAGGAGATACAACATTACCGCGAGCAGGTGCAAAGCATCATCATCGAGCCAAAGCTGGTGGAGTTCATCGCAAGGATCGTAAATGAAACGAGGAATAATCCTGCGCTTTATCTCGGTGCCTCACCCAGGGCCTCGCTGGCGATACTGAGAGCGGCAAAGGCAACAGCAGCCATCAAGGGGCGTGATTTCGTTACGCCCGAAGACATTGTTGAAATGGCACCGCATGTGTTGCGTCATCGTATCATGCTCACACCCGAAAAAGAAATGGAAGGAGTAACAGAAGATGACCTGATCGATAATATTTTGAAGGCGATAGAGGTTCCGAGGTAAGAAAACGAAATGTCTCCGCCGGTTGGCGGATGTCGAAGGCGGCTTAAATTAATCAGGACTCGGCTTCGACAAGCTCAGCCTGACAGCTTTTGAAACTGTTACATTAGTCAAATGATATCCGCTTATGGGATTCGGAGAAAAGTTAGCAAATAAGATTTACTGGGAAGTGTTTCCCACGGTAACGTTCTACCTTATCATGGGTGGATGCATCGTGCTATATGTGCTTTCGTTTTTTTATGAGCCCATCGCTGTCATCCCCACCATCCTTCTTTGCGCATTCGCCCTGCTAACACTGATCGATTATTTATTTTTATTTTCTTTCGGTAAACTGCCCACCGCAAAACGGATCATGGCCGATCGCTTCAGCAACGGCGACGACAACAAGGTGGAAGTGCAGGTGAGAAATATGATGTCGTTCAATGTAGAGATGGAGATCATTGACGAATTGCCCGTGCAGTTTCAAAAAAGAGATTGGGTAATGCATCAATCATTTGGGCCAAACGAACAGAAGAATATCATCTATTATCTTAGGCCTATTGCAAGAGGTGAATATCATTTTGGCCGGCTGATCGTTTATATTAGATCACAATTGGGTTTGCTGCGGCGCCGGACCAATATCGATGCGGAAGAAATGGTGCCGGTTTACCCTTCCTTTATGCAGATGAGGAAGTATGAGCTGCTATCCCAAACCACTATTCAAACGGAGCATGGCAACAAGCGCATGCGCAAGATCGGCCATAGCATGGAATTTGAGCAGATCAAGGAATATGTTCGTGGTGATGATATCCGTACGCTTAACTGGAAAGCTACAGCAAGGAAGGGCCAACTGATGGTTAATAGCTACACCGACGAAAAATCTCAACAAGTGTATTGCGTGATCGATAAGGGCCGTTTGATGAAGATGCCTTTTGGCGGGCTCACTTTGCTGGATTATGCGGTGAACAGTACGCTGGTGTTGGCCAATGTTTGTCTGCAGAAACAAGACAGGGTGGGAGTGCTCACCTTCTCCAATAAAATGGGTTCGCTGCTTGCCGCTGATCGCAAACCGATACAACGGGAGAATGTGCTGCAACTTCTGTACAATCAACAAACTGCTTTCCTGGAAAGTGATTATGAAATGTTGTACATGCAGATACGCAGCCGGATCAAGCAACGCAGTCTGCTGGTGTTATTTACAAACTTCGAATCGCTTTCTGGTCTACACCGGCAACTCAACTATCTCCGCTCCATAGCCAAGCATCATTTACTAATGGTGGTGTTCTTTGAAAATACTGAACTGCATCAATTATCCCGCCTCGATACCCGCAACCTCGAAGAGCTCTATATCAAAACTGTCGCTGAGAAATTTGAATTTGAAAAGCGACTTATCGTTAAGGAATTGAAGAAGCACGGCATACTTTCTATTCTCACTACGCCGGAGGGGCTGACGATAAATACGGTGAATAAATATTTGGAGTTGAAGGCGAGGCAGGCGATATAAGTTCATCGTTTTTTGGCTAGTATTTACCTAAGGCTCTGCGAGGGCTCCCGCCAAAATAATAAAAAAGACAACAATCGTAAATATTACGGGGTATAGCCATCTAGCTAAAATTTCAAATTTGTGCGCAAGTTTTATTAACCGTTGTTTTTTTGACCTCTGTAAATTAAAAGTAAGCACCGTTTGTACCATCGCTAAGGTTATTATAGCATAACTCAGATAAAATATTTTATCACTTGCAATGAGATATCCTGTTACAGGTATCTCATTGCTTAATGTCAACTGAACCGCAATGCAGGAAAGAAGGGATGTTACTGTTAATCCCACAGCGACCTCTAGTTTAGCCGCTGGGATAAAAAATACCAAGTAAGCCATCAGGGTGATCAAAATAATCGGAATTAATATTTTTAAAAGGAACGTTGTGGATTTTCGTTCTAGAATTATTTCAAATTTTAATCGGGAATACTTGAGGTGTGTTTGAAACCTTAGATCCCCAAAGTTGGTTTCGTAAATCTTTTCATTATTTATGTAGCGAGAATTGCTAATTGTAAAGCTCGGTATTTCTATATCATTGGCAACGCCCATTACTTTTTCTGAGACAATTTCATAAGAGGCTGTGTCAGCAACTAATTGGCATTTGGCGGACTCTAAATTTTTGCTTTCGATGGTTATAGGTAGTACCAACTTATCTTGCGGATAATATCGGTAATTGGGATAAAACACAAAATCCCCCTTCATATGACCGGCTAGGTAAACTATCTTTTTTTTACTAAATGAATCTATAAACTCATTTCTAAAGTCGGTTCCGAATTCTATATTATCGCCATTGACAAATTCTATATTTTCAATTTCTTTTATCAATGTAGTATCCTCGGGAGTCTCGTAGCGCAGCCACCAATAAGCGTCAACAGTAAAGCGATTTGACCTTTCCTTGGCTCGTTCTTCAAGCATAATATTTTTTATGTATATCCCATAATAGATTTTCGAGGCTTTATTTTGGCCGATGCTCTTGGTATGAAAGAGCCCCAATAAAATAAAAAAGAGAAATACGTGCTTCATGCCCTCAGAATTTTGCTTAAATGCGGTTAATCAGATTCGGCTATGTTTGGACGCTTGCGTCACATATCAAAATTTAAAGTCGCGTTTAAATTGGTTTTTTATATAAGTACTAATACGGTTTTTTATCCGTAAGAAATGCAGGACTTGAGAGTGGACAGTCGATCTACCTTGGCAGCTCCTCGTTACAAGGTGCAGATTCAATAGGATATTTTTACCCAACCTATCATCTTGTTTGCATTTGCTTCAGAGAATTTAAAATCGATCCGATTTTTTGATAGAGTATTCGTAAATATTTTTAGCAATTTTCGGTCTTTATCGGTTAGGGGAATGAAAGTCGATAGGATATTGGGATCGTTGCTTTTGCCGTGGTTGGCGGGCGTTCTCATCCTGGATTTAAGCTGCTTCCTATTCAGAACGCCCCGGCGTGGTCTTCGACCAGCCGGAACCATTAACTCACTTCTAATTACCCGAATAATGCGTCAATATACCAAAGTCATCTATACCCTCCTGATAAAATCTCGCTGAAGAGTAATAATAATCTTCCGGATTTACGCATAAGCCGGCTTTTACCGGATTGTAATGTATGTATTCCAATTTTTGATTGAACACGGCGGGAATTCTTAGTTCAACGCTTAACGGTCTTCGTTTCCATATTTGATATTTGCGATCAGGTTTGTTTACGAGGAAGTCATCCAGGAGTTCCGGGCTATTGATCTCCATCGATTGTCTTAATTTGTTCCCTGTATGTTTCAAAAAGGATCCCTGGATATCTTTTGGAGTAAAGCCAAATGAGGGTTGCCAAATAGAATGAAAGTGATTTGACATAATTACAAATGCATTTAATACGATCCTTTTTTGATCTACCAAAAATCTGAGGCTGTCAATAAGAATATCCTTATTGCTGTTATTGCTAAACAAATGCTTCCACTCATAAATAGTTGAGGTGAAATACTGCGGCCAGTATTCAGGGTAGGATTGTTTCATTTTGCTAAGCTAAAAAAATCACCTGGAATTTTGTCTTAAATTCGATCGTGGCTGGTCGGAGACCACGCCACGGCAGCTCAGGGTTTCGGGAGTTGGCTTGCGAACAATTAATGATGCTTATGCTAGGTTGAAAAATTACCTTGATTTTTGCCTTAGATTCGTGGCTGGTCGGAGACCACGCCACGGCGGCTCTCGGTTCGAGATGTGAGCTTCCAAAAACTGCAAACCGAAAGTCCATAACTCTAAACTCCATTATCTTCGCAAAAAAAACTTGCCCCGTAAACCCACATATCGCTTACGCTACACCAACAAACTGATCGAAGCAGGAGAAGCGCCTATCAAACCCGAGCGCAAAGAAAAGACCCCCATCGATCCTGCCATTCAACAAACATTTCTCGATGGCCGCGTATTGCTCATCAACAAGCCATTGCACTGGACATCTTTTGACGTGGTGAGAAAACTGCGCAGCACACTCCAAATAAAAAAGATCGGACACGCAGGCACGCTTGACCCGCTAGCGACGGGGCTCCTCATCGTTTGCACCGGGAAATTTACCAAGAAGATAAACGAATACATGGCGCAGGAAAAGGAATACACCGGCAGCTTTATCCTTGGCGCTGTAACCCCTACCTACGACCTGGAAAGTGAACCACATCAACAAAAAGACATTTCGTTTATCAATGATGCTATGTTGCAGGAAGCCACCAAAAAATTCGTTGGTGATATTGAACAACGGCCCCCGATATTTTCTGCCATAAAAAAAGATGGCGTTGCCTTGTATGAATTGGCGAGAAGAGGAGAGGAGGTTGAACTTCAACCCAGGAAAATTTCCATTCAATCATTTGAGATCACGCAGATCAATTTACCCGAAGTGCATTTTAAAGTGGTGTGTTCTACGGGAACGTACATAAGAAGCCTTGCAAATGATTTTGGCGCTGAATTAGGTTGCGGCGCATATCTTGCGAGCTTGTGCCGGACGAGGATCGGGGAGTTTAGGGTGGAGGAGGCTTTAGCGATTGACGAGATCATAATTAGTCGCTAGTCTATAGTCTGTAGTCCGTAACCCAGCTCCCGACTAAAGACTATCGACTATGGACTAGAATGGATAACTTATCCCGATCGTAAAATTAAAATTCTCATACCTCCATTTCCTATACCGATCATCGCTTTTCGTTTGCCCAGGATTTGCAGGATCGGGGATCTGTACACCTCTCTTGAATAAATTATTGAAGGTGATATTGGGGAACTGCCAGCCAGAATTATCGCCGACGTCGGGGCGCTTCACCCGGAAGGCCACATCGAAGCGAAGCACAAAATAATTGAAGTCGAGACGGAAGCCGGTACCCAGTGCAACACCCAACTCTTTATAGAGATTTTTGAATTTGAACTGTGCGCTATCTACCTGTCCGTTGCCTTTTGAATTTTTAAAGTTCCATACATTGCCGACATCAGCAAATAGTGCGCCTTTCAACACCAATGAATTTGGAATGAGTGTGGCGATGGGATACCGGTATTCAATATTGGCTTCGAGTTGAATATCTCCTGTTCGGTCATTGAAGGAACTATTGTTGCCATAGGGAGCCAAAGGTTGTGAGCCCCGGCCAATGCCTCGTACAGGCCATGCTCTCATGCTATTGCTACCTCCACCAAAATACTGCTTGAAGAATGGAAGCGTTGTATCTTTTCGGATCGGTACGCCAACTCCGGCGAACACCCGGGTTACCCATTCGGATTTTCTGTTTTGTGCTTTAGGCGTGGCTGAGAATACATATTCTACGTCGGCCTTCACGTAATTACGCATGTACTTTTTTAACAGGGGAGTGAATCCGAGGATCAAACCCGACTCTTCAAAATTCGCCGTGAAAGTATATTGGCGGTTCGGGGATTTTGGATTCACGTGTATGAATGAATATCTTAATGATCCAATGCCGAGTCCGGCAACGAGCGCTGTGTTAAAAGAATAACGTAAAAATGGATTTGCAGCCAGTGTGCTATCGAAAGCCGTGGTTTTATTATAGAGCCTGCTGAATTCGAAATTGATGGGTTTCCACAACCAATGCCTGCTCGGCCGTTTAGGATTTATTGCTTTCTTCGTCCAGTCAACACCCTGCGAAAAACTCACCGATTGCAGATCGAACAAACCGAAACGCTTGATATAAGATAAGTTGGTATTGAAGAAAGTTTCAGAAGTGATATTCCTTTTACTGTTCAATGCGGTGAACGGATAAATGAAACGCGGGATGATGATACTATTGGCGTAAGTAAGTTCATTTGAGTTGATGATATTCTTGCGGTTGCTGGAATCCTGCCTGAGGTTCAACTCCACACCTGCACGTATCGCATTCGTCATCCTGATGCCCTCTCTATGCACGTTACGGTTCAATATCGAAACATTACCGGATATGCCCAGCAAATTACCGGCAGAAGCAGCCGTTGCATTATTGCTATTGCTGGTGGCGGAATAACTGGCTTCAAGGGCTGCTTCAAATCCGAATTTCTTTCCGGGTATCAATTGCACTGCCAAGTCGAGTTTATCACTGCTATCCCTGGGTTCGATCACTTGTATGTTCACGCTTTGCCATAACCCTGCCTTGGTAAAACTGCTGAGCGTTTGAAAATAATTATCCTGGTTATAGAGGTCGCCTTTGCGGATATACATGTTGCGCAGCACAAAACCGGTGCGGAACAATCTCTTGTGAAACTTAAGGATATAATTCACGGAGCAGGTGTCGCAACTCTGTTTGCCTTTTCCCTTTGCACGCACTGTTGTGAGTGTGGGATCATTAAGACTATCACCCGGCAGATAATCCGGCAGGATATAAATATTGCCGATATAATACTTCCTGATCTTGGAACTATCTTTAGGTTGATTCAAGACCACCGCGAGCCTTATTTTGGGCGAATCCTTTGCCTTTTGCGCTTCTGCCAATAATCTCAATTGCTCGAATATATCATCACTGATCGTGGTCAATGCTGCCGTGGAGGTATCGCCTCTCACTTTTATTTCTTCTGTTGAAAGTTTATAATAACCATTGTTGCGATAGATATCAACCAGGCGGCTCATTTCACCAACCACGGCGACTTTTGTTACCGGGATATCTTTCTTCAACATAGAATTTTCGAGGTTCTGATCGGCCAGCAGTTGCAGATCAGGCTTGCGCATGATATAGCTTACTGAATCGATCAGGGTTGGGGGACCTACGTCTACCGTATAATGCACCGTTACTCTTTGCTGGCTTCCGGCTTTTGCGGTGTCGACGGTATAAGTGACCACAGAATGGTAATACCCAAGGTGCAGCATGGAGGCCTGCATATTGCGTGCCGATTGGTTGGTAGCCGCGCTGTCGTAGGCAGGTGGCTTGGTGTACACGTGTCGGATGAAATATTTGTCGACCACCTTCACACGCGAACTATCTGCCAACTGCGCATTGAGCCGGGTCTTTAAAGCCGCTTTTTCATTGGTTGTAAATTTTCCGCCCTTAACTTCGATAGTGTTTTTTATCAGGTAGGGCCTATTTTTAGGATACTTTTTTACCACTATACAGGAAGAAAGGAACAATGAAAATAACAGGATGATCAATAAGAGTCGGCCCATCCTAGTTTTATTAGTGGTCAATAACACCATATATATGATTAATAATCGACAATGATTAGCAAAACACATACCAAATATATCCAAACTTTGCAGCACAAAAAATTCAGGGATGAATCAGGTGAGTTTTTTGCAGAAGGTCCCAAAACTGTTTTGGAACTTCTGGAAGGGCGACAGTTTGAATGCCGTGAAATATATGCGGTAAAAGATTGGCTGGAATCAAATGCCGGGTTGCCAGGAAAATATCCAAAAACCGAATTCAACGAGGTCAAGGATTTTGAGCTGGAAAAGATCTCGGCGCTCGCAACTCCCAACAAAGTATTGGCTGTTTTTAAGAAAAGAGAGCAAAGCGATGCGATAAGCTTCAATGGAAAAATAACCTTGCTATTGGATACCATCCAGGACCCCGGGAATTTCGGCACCATCATCCGCACGGCGGATTGGTTTGCTGTGGAGACGATCATTTGTTCGCACAACGGCGCAGACATGTACAATCCTAAAGTGGTGCAAAGCACTATGGGCAGCCTGGGAAGGGTAAATATTTTATACGATGATCTTGAAGCATGGATACAAAATAATAATTCTATTAAAACTTATGCCGCTGCTTTGGATGGCAAACCTGCCAACACGTTAAAGGGAATTAAAGAAGCAGCCATCATTATCGGCAATGAATCCAAGGGCATTAATCGACAACTAATGGATTTAGTGAATGAAAAGATAACGATACAAAGAAAAGGAGCTGCGGAGTCGTTGAATGCTGCGGTGGCGGCGGGGATAATACTTGCGCAGTTTTAGTCCTTAGTCTTTAGTCGGGAGCCGGGAGCCAGCAGACTCTGACTACCGACTAAAGACTATCGACTACCGACTATCTAAACTGAATCGCCTTTACCGGTTTTACCTTCCTAATAAGAAATGTAGGAATGATCAGCGTTGCAAAAGAAACAGCCAGCGTAGCGCCGCATATCGCTAATACCTGCCACCACACTACATCCGCGTGCGCCGCTTTCATGTAATAAGCTTCTTCATTTAGTTGGATGAAACCCGTTCTTTCCTGCAGCCAGCAAATGCCGAGTCCGAGTGCTGTGCCGATAACAACTCCGGCGACTGCGATCAACGAAGTATTGAATAAAAAGATCTGCTGCACATTCCAATCAGTTGCGCCCAATGCCTTGAGTACGCCGGCCATACGTGTTCGTTCGAGTACGAGGATGATGAGACAGGTGATGAGATTGACGATGGCAACCACCATCATTATCCCGAGTAATATGTTTTTGATGTCTCCCTGCAAGTTGAGCCAGTCGAAGATATTGGGTGAAATTTCTTTGATACTTTTACTGTACCATGCATCCGGCAGCCCGGAATAGATCTCGCTATTGACCGTATCTATTTTTTTATAATCCTTCAGGTAAATCTCGTAACCTCCGATCTGGTCATTATCCCATAAATTCATTTTACGGATAAGATTGATATCGCAAAGTGCAAAGGTCTTATCATATTCGTCGATAGCAGTTTTAAAGATACCTGCGATCCGCACCTTTCGTTGCTTCACTTCTTCACCGTTGCGAAAAAAGAATATCCTTACGGTATCGTTGACCTTTACTTTCAGATCGTTGGCGGTGGATGTAGAAATATTAATATCAAGACTAAAGCTGGTATCGCGGAAGGATGTCCATACACCTTCCTTTAAAAATGGCTGTAGTCTATTAAAGTCGAAAGAAGAATCAACGCCTTTGAACAGCACACTCGCTATCTCCGCTCCGTTTTTGAGCATCGCTGTTTTCTTTGCATAACGTTCAACCGATCTCACCTCAGGAAAACTGCGGAGATATCTTTCCACAGTATCATTTTTGCTGATATGAATTTCCTCGGCGATGCTTACTTTATTGTCTACTTCCTGTCCCACATGGATATGGCCGGAGAAACTAAATACCTTATTACTGATCACTTGTTGAAAGCCATTCACAAAACTCATGGCAACGATCATAATGGCAACGCTGATAGCGGTGGCGCTGATGGCCAGCCCAATGATGAACCGCGAAAAGGTCTTCTGCCGGTTAAAGGCTATTCGCCTGGCTATGAACACGGAAACATTCAAACAGCATATTTTTTGGTATCTTACAAAAGTATTTTATTTAAACCGTAATGATATCCTCCGAGATGGAAAAAGTTCAGTTATGCAATGCCGTACAAGAGGGCGACGCAACGATGATGAGTCTTGTACTTAGGCTCGTTACAAAAAAATATCTCTTTTTAACATTTCTTATTTTACAAGGATTTGGAGCATTTTCGCAGCTACCCGATCATGTCTATAAACCCAGCATCTTATCCGTGCGCTTTCACATGTATGGTGATCAGTATTCGCTCCCGGTTTATAATGTCAACAGCGGCGATCAACTTGAACTGAATTTCGATGATATGGATAATGACGTAAAAAGTTATTACTATACTTTTCAGCCCTGCGATTATAATTGGGAGCCCGTTGAACTCAGCACTTTCAATTATATCAAAGGATTTACTCAACAAAGGATCAGCAACTATCGATATTCGTCGATCGCATTGACAAAATACACGCATTATCAGGCGATACTTCCGGATAGAACGACCACGATAACCATGTCGGGAAATTATTTGCTAAAGGTTTACCTGGATGGTGATACTTCAAAGCTTGCTTTCACGCGGCGGCTGCTGGTGCTGGATCAAAAGGCGGCGATAACAGCGCAGATCGTGCAGCCATTCATGCCTGGATTATCACACTCGCATCAGAAAGTTAGGTTTGCCGCAAATGTGAATGGACTCAATAGTTTTAGTGCGGCACAACAAGTGAAAGTGGTGATACTGCAAAATAACCGCTGGGATAATTCGCAAAAAGATATTGTGCCAACATTTGTGCGGGGCAATACACTTGATTACAGCACCGAAGACTGCTGCACATTTGCCGGTGGTAAAGAATGGCGCTGGCTCGACCTACGTAGTTTTAAATTGCAAAGCGATCGCGTTGATACAGGCATCTATAAAAAAAATTCAACGGAACTTTTTCTAAAAACTGATGTTGACCGAAGCAGTCAGCGCTATGCCTATTTCCGCGACCTGAATGGGATGTATTCTGCCGAGACCTATGAAACGGTTAATCCATATTGGCAGGCTGATTATGCCACGGTTCATTTTAGTCTTGCAGCGCCCGAAGGCACGGCGTATAAGGACAAGGACGTTTATTTAGCCGGGCAGTTAACCGATTATAACTTCAATACCAAAACAAGAATGGTATTCAATGCCGACAGGGGATTGTATGAATGCACGGCGTTTTTAAAACAAGGTTATTACAACTACACCTATATCGCTATGGACAAAAATAACCCTCTGCAGAAAAAAGACCTGGAAGGTGATTATTGGGAAACGGAAAACACTTACACTATCCTGATGTACTACAAATCATTTACCGACCGCAATGACCAGTTGATAGGAGTGAGTAAGATCAGTTCGAGAACGGATAAGCCGGGGATAAGTTTTTAAGAGGTGTCAGGCCACTTCAACAGTTCTTCAAAAAATAGAAAAGTGTTAGCAATGGCCAGACACCTGATTAAAGGATAGTTGGCAATGATTTAACTTAATGTTTCTTACCTTATGATCCTAACTGACTTTGAATTTGAAAAAAAACGATCCACTTCATATTTCAATTCCCGAACCCTGTAGCCAGGACTGGGCGGCGATGCCAGCGAAGCTGCAGGGCCGCTATTGCGAAAGTTGTTCAAATATTGTTTATGATTTTTCGCAGATGAGCGATGCGGAATTGTTCGAGTACTTCGAAAAAAATCCTTCTACACACTGCGGTCGCTTTAGATCGACACAACTGGATAGAGAGATTTTGCCACCAAGACCAAAGAATATTTTTACTCGACGTATTAACTATGCTGCTACGGCATTGATGGCCGTTCTTAGTTTGAAGGGAACTTTAACGAATGCGTTGAGTAAAACCGAAAGGACGGGGTCGCATATGTCGATTAATCCTCAACCAAAGAGGAACATACTGCCTGGCAACTTTATTATTTCAGGAATAGTTTGTGATGAAGATGGAAAACCAATGGAACATGTTCAGGTGACAATCGACGGCCAGGCCTGGAAACTCACCGATAAAGCGGGTTTTTATAGTTTTGAAATCAACACTGACCTGCCGATGATCCATCGGTTGAATTTTTTCCTTGATGGATACTATGCTGAGGGGAGGCTCTATGAACCCACCGTTCAGGTCACTCGTTTTGATGTAACGCTCAGGCGAAATCATAATCAGATGACGGGCGGCATTATTTGTATAGTGAAGCCTTACACAAGACCAATAACTTTTAAGTCACATTCGGCGAGTCTGACCAGGCAACATAAGTCTGATCTTTCTAAAATTGTGGAGACACTAAAGGATCACCCCGATTATAGAATCGTGATGACGGGTAGTGCTATTTCGTTACAACAGCAAAAATTGGTGCATTTACGGATTAATGCAATAAGAGACTACATTGAAGCCCGTGGCATAGATGGAAGCCGGTTTAAGGAAGAAATAGATAGCAGTAAGAATACAGAGATTATTACGCTCACTATGAAGAATTATTAGTACACTGTTTAGGCTGCCATTGCGCACGCCTCAACAGTTTTTGATTTTTTAATTCTTAATTGATCATTCTCCCTTATTTTTGCACCCGGCAAGTCTTATACGACCAGCTCCTGCTGAACTCCCCCAGGACCGGAAGGTAGCAAGGGTAGGTGGTTGAGCGGTGCGATGTAAGTAACTTGCCGATTTTTTTTGCCTGCACTCTGCCTTTGCCCCCATCCCCTGAAGGGGAGTACTATAAGGACTCTAACATATTTTCCAGAACTCAATTGGCGGGATAATAAGTCAGTAAATAAAATATTTACGTTCCTCTTTAATATTTACTTTTGCCCAAAATAAATTAATCAGATATGAAATTTTTTATAGATACAGCAAATCTTGATCAGATCAAGGAAGCGAATGACCTCGGAATTCTGGATGGCGTGACCACTAATCCGTCTTTAATGGCAAAAGAAGGCATTAAGGGCCAGGATGCGGTGATGGCGCATTATAAAACCATTTGCGAGATAGTTAAAGGCGGAGATATCAGCGCTGAAGTGATCGCCACCGATTTTGATGGTATCGTTGCCGAAGGAAAGAAGCTTGCTGCGATTCATCCGAATATTGTTGTAAAAGTTCCGATGATCAAGGATGGTATTAAGGCGATAAAATGGTTCACTGAAAATGGTATTCGTACAAACTGTACTTTGGTATTCTCTGCCGGACAAGCAATATTGGCTGCAAAGGCCGGTGCTGCTTATGTTTCTCCATTCATTGGGCGTATTGATGATAGCGGCTGGGATGGAATGGAACTGATCCATCAATTAAGACAAATATTTACGATCCAGGGATACAAAACGGAAATACTTGCAGCTTCGATCCGCAATCCAAATCATATCATCAAATGTGCTGAGGCTGGGGCTGATGTATGTACCTGTCCGCTGGATTCTATTTTAGGATTATTGAAACATCCACTCACCGATATTGGATTGGCGAAATTTTTAGAAGACGCGAAGAAATCGGCATAAACATCGTCCATCATCGTCTGACGCCCTCGTCTGACGATGACTTGGGTGATCTCAATCGAAAAAAGGCTAATGGTCAGACGAGGGCGTCAGACCATTAGCCTTTTTTCGACTTCGGCCTTCCCTCCATCTCCTTCATCAATTCCTCTTTGGTCTTCAACTCAGGATCAGGTTTCTTTTTGATGTAAATGGTAAATTCTTTGTGTAGTGAAGGATTGGCCTTTGAGGTTACTTTGATATCTACCTTCTCCGAAGTAATATCGCTATCGATCCATAAGCTATTGCCATTGAACTTTCCTTCAGAAGCCCAGAAGATAAGATCCGTGCTATCAAGCGGAAGGTATTTGCCATTGGATAATTTGCCGTCGATATTGATGTAATTGAATGTGCCTTTCTTTAAACTATCGGTGTATAGGTTAACGTGAATGCTTTCTATCTTTTGCGCTTTGGCGAAAGAAGAAAAAAAGATAAGAAAGAAGGGTAGAAGTCTTTTCAATTTTTGATTTTAGGCAAAGGTTGAAAATATTGTGCCAGTAAGAGAAGATGAGTTGTTAAATTCTCTTTGCTAAGAGCCCAATTAACTATTCGAAATACCTACTCTTTCCTTCACATACTCATTCTTCTTCAACTCATTCAACATAAACATCGCCAGGTCACCAGCGTTGATCTTGTAATTATTCGGTGTTGGAGGATAGTTGGCAGCGGTAACGTATGAGCCGGTCGGCCCTTCGTCTTTGATATCCGGGGGGCAAACAAATGTCCAATCCAGTCCGCTTTCCTTTAAATATTCCCATGCTTTTTGGTGTTCTTTACCTACTGCTATATATTCCTGTGGATAATCTTCGCCATCAATTAATAAAGTATCATCCGGCGCATTTAAAACACCAAGGCCACCGATGGCAATGATACGTTTCACCCCAGCCTTCTGCATTTGCGCAATGATGTTCTTCATACCAAGCGTTCTTGTTTTATCTGTGCCATCAAAGCCACCGCCGATAGCAGAGAGTACGGCGTCGCATCCTTTGATGGCGCTGTACACTTCTCCTGCGTCAAATAGAGCACCCTGAACCAGTTCCAGTTCTTTGTTTTCAAGAAAATCGGTGGTGTATACATTCCTTCCAAATGCTTTAACATGATGGCCGGTAAAAAGGGCCTGTTGCACTAACTGTTTCCCTACCATGCCGGTGGCGCCGAATATAATGAGGTTCATAGATATTTTTTGTTTAAGTTAAAGCTTTATGTTTTTGTTTCCCGCAGATGAGTTCAACCTATAAGGTTCCCAGAAAGGATCAACTGATTGAAGCGTCTGCCGGGAACCTTATAGGTTGAACTCATTCTCCATCAACAATCTCGCCATAATCAATCACTAACTCTTCTCCCGCCTTAATATCCCTTAATGCTTCAAAGAATTCTCCTTCATTCACCGACATCACATTGGGTTCATCCGCATGATTTAGAAAATTAACCAGGTCCATTTTTTTAAATCCATATTCCGCGATGAAATAGTTGTTATCATCATACAAACAATAATTCTCAATCAATGCACGGGAATGCGCCGGCAATTTTTCCACTTCTGTTTTCGGAACAGTTATCCATTCGTCATGATCCGTATTTGCTTTTGAAAACATCGTGCGGCAACCTTTCGGAATATCTCTTATCGCAAACACGCCGATACCTTCAATGGGGGAGGAGCGTATCATTACCCAGGTATCATCGTTCAGTTCCGCGAGTAATTCTTCTTTTGTCATTATTCAAATATCCTGAAAAGTAATAAGGAATAAGAAATAAATAATAAGAAATAAGGAAGTACGCCATAGTATAAGAGAAGGGTTACAGTTTGAAAAGCTGTTGACACTTTCTTATTCCTTATTTCTTATTCCTTATTTTCTAATTCTTTATTTCTTATTTATTTCCTACATTCATTCCTTGCAAACCCAATCAACCTTCAAACGCAGCATTGGCCTGTACACTGCCATTTCAATGGTGATCGGAAGCATCATCGGTTCCGGCATATTCATGCGTCCGGCGGAGATGGCAGCATTGCTTGGCTCTCCTTTTCAAATTTTATTGGTTTGGGTTATTGGCGGAATACTCACCCTATTCATTGCCATGGTATATGCTGAGTTGGGAGCGATGATGCCGGAGACCGGCGGACAATACGCGTTCCTGCGCAAGGCTTACGGTGATTTTTGGTCCTATCTTTTTGGATGGGCAAATTTCGCGGTTGTCAATACTGCAGGAACGGCGGGCATTGCATTCATCTGTTCGCAGTACGCGGAGTATTTTATCAAGCTGCCAAGGTTCAGCGTTGCAACCGAACATTCGATCTTACTGCACGTTCCCTTTGTCGGCGATATTATGCCGCTGGAAAATATTGGTGTAAAGTTGTTGACCGTATGCTTACTCGTCATCCTCACAATCGTTAGTTATCGCAGCACAAAAAGCAGCGGCATGGTGCAGCTCTTTTTTACAGCGGCAAAAGTATTGGCGATCGTGCTGCTTATTGGCGGACTGTTCTTTTCAAAAGATGGTTCAATAAAGAATTTCGTGACTAACTCTTCAACGGTAAAGCCGATGGGACTTATGTTGGTGGCCGCGATGGTGGCTGCGTGCAATGGGGCTTTGCAGGCATTTGATGGCAGCAGTAATATGATCAATATCGCCGGAGAGATCAAGGATCCGAAGAAAAATATACCGCGAAGTTTGTTCGTCGGACTGTTTACCTGCATCATCATTTATATGCTGATCAGTTCTGCCATGATCTACCTATTGCCAATGGATGAAATGGCAAAGAGCCAGTTGGTTGCTTCCGATGCGGCAGAAAAAGCATTTGGCAATATTGGAGGCGGCATCATCGCTTTCCTGATATGTCTGTCGGTGCTGGGCGTTACCAATGCAAGTATACTGGCATCACCTCGCATGACATTTGCGATGGCGCAGGAAAGGTCGTTCTTTGCATTTGCGGGTAAAGTACACCCCAGGTTTCAAACGCCGGGTAATGCATTGTTGCTTCATTTGTTCTGGATGATCGTGATGGTGTTCAGCGGCTCATTCGATATATTGGCAAACATGTACATCTTTGTAACCTGGCTATTCAATTTATTATTGATCGGTGGCGTATTTGTGCTGCGAAAAAAAATGCCGGATGCCGAACGTCCTTACAAGATCTGGGGTTATCCCTGGATACCGATCATTGCCTTATTATGCACTTCATTTTATCTCGTAATGACGCTGAGGAATGATATTAATGATTACGCGACGGGTAAGGCCCATATCATCAATTCCGTTTTTGGCGTTGCGCTTACTGCTGCGGGGATCCCGTTCTATGTTTATTTCAAGAGAAAATACAAGAGTATGGCACCGTAAAGAAAATCAAAAGTTAAAAATCAAAACTCAAAAGTCGAACAGTTCAATGCTTGGTCCTTCATGGGAGCTCTCCGAATTTTGAGTTTTGATTTTTTACTTTTGACTTTATTCAGGCATCCTGTTTCAAAAATCCATATACAACCAGATATTGCGCTGCACAATAAGTAAGCATAATAAATACTCCCGCATAAGGAAAGGGTTGATAAAATTTATTGATCGCCAGCAGGGAATCCGACAGCACAAAGGCTAGAGCGCCCAACACATAAGCATTGCCCGCTAACTTATTTACTTTTCCATAAGCATACAAACTACTGATCAACATCGTGCTGATGACCACTGCATAAGCCATCACCGGAATTTTCATGGTGCCTAAATGTGGAAATAAAAGCCATACCAATCCGGCTCCATAAGCGATCACGAGTAATGACAAGATTGGTTGTTTTTTCAACAGAGAAGCATTCGGCGATCTGATGCCAAGAAAATAAATGATGTAGAAAATATGTGTGAGCAGGAAAGACGCCAGCCCGCCAATGAAGAATAAAGGATCCCTGCTTTCAAATAATAAAAGAATGTCGCCTATCCAGGAGAAAACGAGGCCCGTTAAGATCATCTTCTTGCCGCTTCTGCCTCCGGCCGAAGATAGAAGAACTATCAATGCCGGTATCAGCAATACTTTTACGATACAATGAGTCAGTCGCAATTCACTGATGATGCAAATGATATCCAACAAAGCCAGCAACCAAAACAGTATGGTTAATTTTTTTTGTAAACCCGGCTGCATGGTTGAGTGCATTCAATTTATGTGAAGACTAATACAGTTCTATGTAAGCCTTGCCGTTGTAGTAATATTTATTGAGTGAATCCCTTACCCTCGCAGTATCGGAGAGGGGTAGCTTGAAAGGCTCGGCAAGTTTATAATAAAGTGAATCGGTAGTGTACATCACCACTTTATGTCCGCGTGCAATAAGATCCTTCATCTTGGCGGTAGCTGCAGCCATATCTATTGTTTCCTTGAATACTACTTTGAATGTGTAACTATCCGGATTACGAACCGGAGTTACGACAGTATCCTTTCTTTGTGGAGGAGCCACGTCCGTGTCTCCATGCATGGTATTAGCAGCGACTGGCTGAACAACGGGCTGCTCCTGCGTATTTTCAACCGTGGCATTATTTTTTTTCCTGTTTAAAAAATACCAGGCGCCCCAGCCGATCAGCGCAAGCAAGAGAAGGGAGCCTATGATCAAAAATGCTTTCTTTTTTCCGTTGTTCGAGCGTGGCCTGGTGGCAGCAAATGAAATATCCTCCTCCGATTTTTCTTTTAAAGCAACCGGTGCTGCTTCCATTTTCGAACTGGTATGATGTCCCTGGCTAAACACCAGGTCACCCTGCATATTTTTTTCCAGGATACCAACGCCCTCGATATTGAAGGGTTTGCCGATGTTCAGGAATTGTTTGCCCAGCACCAGGTAGGAGTCAAGATCCGCTGAGGCCAATGGCTTTATTTTACGCGTTTGTTGAACGATGAAATCGATCAGTGATTCGTCTTCCGTAGCCTTGGGATTGTATTGAAAATCTATGGCGTTTTCGGGCATCACCACTTCCTTATCGTTCTCCATAGGCAGCACAAAATCAGGAGAAAGCTTAAAAGTGCCCATTCCCTGTAGGGTAATTTCCCTGTTATTGTAAAAATGCTGCACCAGCAGTTGTTCTATCTTCATTCGCCCTAGTTGAGGTCAACAAACCTACATGATATTTGGAACATGGCAAAGAGTCATTTAATGCCTTCGGCATTAAGTTTTTGTCACAGGTCAAAAAAGATTTACTCACTGATTTACACAGATTTCTTGCTCCTGTTCACATCGAATGGTCTATGTAAATCAGTGAATAAATCGGACCCAATCTGTGATCAAAACCTTTTGCCGAAGGCAAAAAGGCAGATTTACCTTAATTTCGCGGAATGTTGTCGGAAAAGGATAAGCAATTCATGCGGTATTGGGAGAAAGAGCGGCTGAAACAAAGTAGTTTTACCAGTAAGATGTTGAGCGGCTTGCCAATGGCTTTTATCTTCTCCCTGCCCATACTGTTATTCGTTTTCGTGGTGTATCTCTTCTTTCCGGAATGGTACACCAAAATATCGCAAACCTCGCAGGGGACCTTTATCACCATCGTCATCGCTGTGTTCATTTGCATTGCCTTCTTTTCCTACTTTCGGATGCACTATAAGTGGGAGATGAATGAACAGCTCTATGACGAATTAAAAAGCAAAGAAACCGTTAAAAAGCAGGCGGAATAAGCTCCATGCAGCGTCAAAGCCGTAGCTTGAGTCTTAATACATAAAATATAAAACCAGAACATGATCAAAAAGTTATTTTTTCTTTCTTTAGTTGTACTCTTCTTTGTTTCCTGCGAGAAAACACCCATTACCATTGCAGCCTGCACCTATACACCATCAACGCTCAAAGCCGACACTGCCGAGGTTACTTATCTCAGGAATTACCTGGCAACAAACGGCATTACCGCAACCGAGGATACCAGTGGCTATTTTTATAGTATCGCTGCCACAGGCACCGGTACCAGTCCCACAATTTGTTCTACCGTGCTTGTTCAATACACTGGCTGGCTTTTGAATGGTTTCAAATTCGACGAAAGCACTTCAGGAGCTGCCCTTAAATTGGGGATGGTTATCGAGGTTTGGCAAAAAGTATTGCCGACGATGAAGCCCGGTGGTATCGTTACGATCTGGACCCCACCTTCATTGGCCTATAGTACCGGTGGATCAGGTTCCATACCGCCCAATGCTTACCTGAAGTTTTATATCAAGCTGGTAGCTGTACAATAGCCCCTTTTGTCATGTCGACGAAGGAGACATCTGTGTGCAAAGAAATAGATTTCTCTCCCGATAACTACCGGGATCGAAATGACAGGACTGTTATTAGCTTTATCTTTGCATAAACTTTTCCATTGAGCCACGAAGCCATTTCTGTTTTCGATATGTTCAAGATAGGTGTGGGACCTTCTAGCAGCCACACGCTTGGCCCCTGGCGTGCCGCACAGCGATTCACCACCTCTCTTCAGCAAAAAAACATTTTGGATGAGGTTAAGACCATCCAGGTATTGTTGTATGGATCATTGGCCAAGACCGGCGTTGGACATGGAACCGACATTGCGGTGCAACTTGGCCTCAGCGGTGATGATCCCGTTACATTCGATGTGCATAATATCGTTGCCAAGATGAATGATATCAAGCAGATGAAAAAGATCTTGCTTGCCGGCAAACATGAGATCGATTTTGATCCAGCCGAGGATATAGAATTCCTTTTCAGCGAATCGCTGCCTTTTCATCCCAATGCACTCAGTTTTTTGGTCTCGCTGAATAATGGTGAAACCATTGCTGAAACCTATTATTCCATTGGCGGAGGATTTGTAGTTAAAGAAGGCGAGGATGATAATGCAACGGAAGAAGTGGTATTGCCTTTCCCCATCAACACGGCGAATGATCTCCTGCATTGGTGTATGAAGACCGGCATGAACATCAGCGACGTAGTGATGGAGAATGAAAACACCTGGCGCAGCGAAAAAGAAACAAAGGATGGATTGCTCAATATTTGGCGGGTGATGAAGGAATGCATTTATCGCGGTTGTCACGCTCATGGTATGTTACCCGGTGGACTGCAGGTAAAGCGCCGTGCAGCTGTGTTGAATAAGAAACTGATGAATGGGAAGGCCTATAACGATTATGATACCTGGCTGACCACGATCAAAGAGGGTGGCCACGATTTCAAATATATTTTGGACTGGGTAAGTTGCTTTGCCCTTGCGGTGAATGAAGAGAATGCCAGCTTTGGAAGGGTAGTGACGGCACCAACCAACGGTGCCGCTGGAGTGATACCGGCTGTTTTGCAATACTATATCGCATTCGGTGGCGGCAATACCGATGAAAAGATCATCCAGTTCATGCTCACTTCCGCTGAGGTTGGAAGCATTTTCAAAAAAGGTGCCACCATTTCCGCAGCAATGGGTGGTTGCCAGGCCGAGATCGGCGTAAGTAGTGCAATGGCGGCAGCAGCATTGACTGAATGCATGGGCGGCACACAGCGTCAGGCATTGATGGCTGCGGAAATAGCAATGGAACATCATCTCGGAATGACCTGCGACCCCATCGGAGGTTTAGTACAAATACCTTGCATTGAACGCAACACGATGGGAGCGATCAAAGCGATCACTGCCAGCCAACTCGCTCTTCAAAGTTCTCCTGACTATGCACGTGTAACTTTAGATGGCGTGATAAAAACCATGTGGGACACGGCTTTGGACATGAACAGCAAATACAAAGAAACTGCAGATGGGGGATTGGCGGTGAATGTACCGTTGAGCCTCAGTGAATGTTAGATGTCTGAGGTACGATGTACGAAATTGTTCAATTTGCAGGGCTGACGTACATCGAAGACAGAACATCGTACATTATATTCCATACTTTCTCTTAATATCACGATCCTGTTCCTTCTCCTTTATGCTTTCCCTCTTATCGTAATGTTTCTTTCCCTTACCCAGTCCTATCTCCATCTTAAAATATCCACTCTCAGCAAGGAAGATCCTCAATGGAATAATGGAATAACCTTTTTCTTTTGTCTTGTCCTCCAGTTTGCGCAATTCTCTTTTGTTGAGCAATAGTTTTCTTTCCTGTAACGGTTCGTGGTTGTAATGTGTACCGAAATTATATTCGGAGATGTGGAGGCTCTTTACAAAAAGTTCGCCTTTATGAAAAACGCAATAGCTGTCGTTGAAACTGGCCTTGCCGGCACGTAAGGATTTGATCTCGGTTCCAGACATCACCATGCCCGCAATATAAGTTGCTTCAAAAAAATAATCGTGAGTGGCCTTGCGGTTAGTGATCTCCATGCTGCAAAGGTAATGGGAGGGGATTGTAAATTGATGTTTCACGCAAAGTCGCTAAGTTCTGCAAAGTCGCAAAGCACTTAGCGTCTTTGCGTGGTCTTTGGGTCTTTGCGTGAAGCCTATCCTTTAAACAACATCAACAAACTCCCCAGCTTCTCTTTTAATTCTTTTCTTGGAACGATGAAATCCAGGAAGCCGTGTTCGAGTAAGAATTCGCTGCGCTGAAAACCTTCGGGAAGATCTTTCTTAATAGTTTCTTTGATCACCCTCGGGCCCGCAAAGCCTATCAGGGCATCGGGTTCGCCGCAGATGATATCGCCGAGCATCGCGAAGGAAGCCGTGGTGCCGCCAAATGTTGGATCGGTGCACAAAGAGATATAAGGAATCCCGGCATCGCTCAATTGCGAAAGTTTGCCGGATGTTTTTGCCAGCTGCATCAACGAGAATGCACTCTCCATCATCCTTGCACCGCCGCTCTTATTGATGATCATGAAAGGCACTTTGTGTAATATGCAATAGTCGCAAGCTCTTGAAATTTTTTCACCCATCACGCTACCCAAACTTCCACCAATGAATTCAAAATCCATGCAGGCAATCACAAGGTCATGGTCATTCACTTTACCATGTGCAACAGTTATTGAATCGTGGATATCCGTTTTTGCATAAGCATCTTCCAGCCTTTTTGCATAAGGTTTAAGGTCTACGAAGCCGAGGTAATCTTTTGACTTGATATTTGCGAAAAGTTCATCGTAGTGATTGTCATCAAAGATGATCTCGAAATATTCATGGCTACCGATGCGGTGATGATAGGCACACTTGGGACAAACCCATTTATTTTCCCTTAATTCTGAAATAGTGCAGGTGTATTTACAGGATGGACATTTGGCCCAAAGCCCTTCCGGAGCATCTTTCTTATCCTTGGTGGAAGTAAGTATCCCTTTCTTGATCCTTTTGAACCAACTTGGTTTACTGCCACCCGAATTCTCATCTTCCCCCGCAAGGTTGGCGTCGAAGTCCTCTTCGTGTTTCATGCTATGAAGTTAAGAGTTAAGAATTTAGAATTAAGAGTTGGGATGGAGTTGCACAACTCTAAACTCTTAATTCTTAATTCTTAACTTATTTTATGCGATCGTAATACTCTCATCCAAATATACATCCTGGATGCTGTTCAACAATTCAATACCATCCTTCATCGGTTTTTGGAAGGCCTTGCGTCCGCTGATGAGGCCCATACCGCCCGCACGTTTGTTGATCACGGCGGTGGTCACTGCTTCAGCCAGGTCGGTCGCGCCCTTACTTTCGCCTCCGCTATTGATCAGGCCCACGCGGCCCATATAGCAATTGGCTACCTGGTAACGGGTCAGGTCGATCGGGTGGTCGGTTGAAAGCGCTGAATACACCAATGGATGGGTTTTACCGTGCTTGGTAGCATTATATCCACCATTATTGGTCGGCAATTTTTGTTTGATGATATCCGCCTGGATGGTAACGCCAAGATGATTGGCTTGCCCGGTAAGATCAGCGGCAGTATGATAATCCACTCCATCCACTTTGAAGCCGGGATTACGCAGGTAACACCAAAGTACGGTGGTCATGCCCAATTCGTGTGCAGCTTCAAAAGCCATCGCTACTTCCTGTATCTGGCGGGTACTTTCGGCGCTGCCGAAATATATCGTGGCGCCAACAGCAGTAGCACCCATATTCCACGCGTCTTTTATTTTACCAAACATCACCTGGTCGAATTTATTGGGAAGTCCGAGGAATTCATTGTGGTTGATCTTAACCATCATCGGTATCTTATGCGCATATTTCCTGCTCACGATGCCCAACACACCAAATGTGGATGCAACGGCATTGCAACCTCCTTCAAGGGCCAGCTTCACGATATTCTCCGGGTCAAAGTAGATGGGGTTAGGAGCGAAAGATGCGCCTGCACTATGTTCTATACCCTGGTCAACCGGAAGTATCGATACATAACCTGTACCGCCCAAGCGGCCATGATCCAATATGCTTTGTAAATTTTTTAGTGTTTGATTATTACGATTGCTATGTAACCAGGTATTGTCAATATGGCCCGGCTGCGGAATTGAGATAGTGTCTTTGGGAATGGTCTTACATTCATGGTTCAATAGTGAATCAGCTTGATCACCTAATAGTTCAACGATTTTTTTATTAGCCATATTAGTTTGGTTTTGGGCAAATTTAATGCAAAAACCATTGAAAGGATACGGTTGTGCGAATTTGATTATAAGACGCTGGAAATAAGATTTTTAAAATATTCTGCTGCATTTAATAGTCGACTGCCGTACCAACTAAACATTTCGCCGTCTACCAAAACTATTTTGGTATTGGGCAAATGGGTCTGTAATTCATTCAAATGTTTCTGCCTGAAAGGGTAGGGCTCGGAGGACAGAAGGAGCAGTTGGCAGTTGGCGGTTTGCAGTTGAGCTATCGTCACTTCGGGGTATCTTGATTGGTTGGCGAAGATGTTTTCAAAGCCGCATTTGGAAAGCATGTCGTGGATGAAAGTATCGTGGCCGACGGTCATGTAGGGGTTTTGCCAGATGAGGTAGCAAGTTGCCGGTCTGGAGTTGGCAGTGGGCAGTCGGGAGCTTAGCGAATCAAAGGTTTTTTCAATTTCATTGACGAGTGATTCAGCCTCTTTTTCTTTATTGACTAGTTTACCAATGTCGCCAATCATCTGCAGTGCATCTTCCAAATTCTTTATATCTGTTAACCAAACCGGGTGGTCAAGAGCGAGAGCCTCTATTTGTTCCTGTAAATTCTCTTCTTTATTGGCTATGATGAGGTCTGGCTGCAAACTGTCAACTGCAGACTTATTAACCGCCTTCGTGCCGCCAACCCTCGTCTTTGAGCGAAACCATTTTTCCGGATGCACGCAGAATTTTGTGATGCCAACGGTTTCCTGTTCCAATCCAAACCAATGCAGCAGCTCCGTTTGCGACGGGACCAATGATACGATGCGTTTGGGAACGTAGTCCAGTGCTGATGGAGAATCGAGGATCATGTTGTAAAAATAGGGAGAAGGTTTCACGCAAAGACGCGAAGAATTCGCCAAGGCGCCAAGCCTATTTAATCTCCCCGCCTCTTTGCGCCTTTGCGTGAAATACCCAAAAATAAAAACTTCCGCAGTGCTACTGCGGAAGTTAAGTTTGTAGACCAACCAAGCTCTAGTTGGTTTCTTCAGGATCTTTACTTTTTCTAAGGGGGGCCTTATATTAGTAAACTAATGAGTTCATCCTGGTTTCAGTGTTCCGGTTTTTCGACCATCATCGCTTTTTACAGCATAGGTCAGGATTTGGTTTTTTTGGTTCTTCGGCCATCGTCGCCTTTTACAGCATAGGCCAGGATATTGGTTTTTTTGGTTTCCGCCATCATCGCTTTTTACAGCATAGGCGAAGGATATTGGCTTTCATTACTTTGAGACCTTTTGGTTTTTCGTCGGATAAGATATCAAAGCGTATTGGGTGTTTAAAATTTAAAGAGAAGTTGACTGATATTGGATTGTTTTTGGTTTTTCACAAACATTGGATTAGGAATTTCTGGTTTTTTCTGGATTTTGGATAACGATTGATATTTAATCTCTATCAATCAACTTCTGATACAAAGATGCAACATGTATTTATTCTGTACCAGAGCGATATTGCTCTTTTTTCGCGATACTGTATTTACTGTGGGGATAGTACTATTTCCTTTGAGGGGCACGGAGACATACGTGGCGAGGTATCGTAAAACTACGTATACGAATCGGTCAACTTCGGGCATAGATCTGGCTCTTCATGGGCAAGACCCAATGCTGGATTGAGTTTTAGCTAATCGTAAAAAAACGGCTTGAGGAGTTAAAAATACGGACCCAGGGGCTGAAATCCAGGAGCCGGGAATCTGCCCGAATGTTAAACGGCTTTTGCATTAACGCAATGAAGCGTTAAAATTACTCTCATTTTTCCTCCTAGCAGGCATATTTTATGAGATGTGCGTCGGACTTCTACTCATTACTTCGTTAAACTTTGAATGATATCGTATTTGGTCACGATGTGGTAGCTTCCGCTTTCATCGCGGCTAAGCACTGCACCATTCTCCCTTGTTATAAATGAACTTAAGCGCTCAACAGGTGTATCAAAAGCAACTTCGGGATAAGCTTTCTCCATTACATCTTTTACCGGCTGCGTTTTGATCTCAGGGTTATTGATGATCTTATTGAACAAACCACTTTCCGAAATGGCGCCGGCATTATTATCCGCATCCATCACCGGTATATTTTCAATATCATATTTCTTCATAAGTTCGATGGCTTCGGCTACGGTTTGAGTTGGCGTTACTGTAATTAATTTCTGTGCGCCTCTTCCGCTGATAAGATCCTTAAATGTTTTTACATCCAAAAAACCCCGCTCCATCATCCATTGATCGTTGTACACTTTGCCTACATAACGGCTGCCATGATCGTGGAAGATGCAAACAACAACATCGTCTTTTGTTACCGGGTAGGTTTTTGCCAACTGCAAAAATCCCTGCAAACAGCTGCCGGCGCTATATCCGCAAAACATGCCTTCTTCCTTTGCAATGCGCCTGGCCATTACTGCGCCTTCCTTATCTGTAACTTTTGTAAATGCGTCGATAACACTCATATCGTAGTTCTCCGGCACAAAGTCTTCACCAAATCCTTCACTGATATAAGGGTAAACTTCTTTCTGATCTAATTCACCCGTCTCAAAATATTTTTTTAATAAAGAACCATAGCTGTCGATGGCCCAAATTTTTATATTCGGATTTTTTTCTTTTAAATATTTTCCCGTTCCTACGATGGTGCCACCGGTGCCTGTTGCAACAATGAGGTGCGTAACCTTTCCTTCAGTTTGCTCCCATATCTCCGGACCGGTTTGTTCGTAATGCGCCTGGCGGTTAGCAAGGTTATCATACTGATTTACGTACCAGCTATTGGGAACTTCCGTTGCCAATCGTTTGCTTACCGAATAATAGCTACGCGGATCTTCCGGTTCAACATTGGTGGGACATACGATCACTTCCGCACCAACCGCTTTTAAAATATCCGCCTTTTCTTTCGATTGTTTATCCGTAGTGGTAAAAATGCACTTGTATCCTTTTACGCATGCGGCCAATGCCAGTCCCATGCCCGTGTTACCGCTGGTGCCCTCGATGATGGTGCCGCCGGGTTTTATCTTCCCTTCCTGCTCCGCAACTTCCAGCATCTTCAATGCCATGCGATCCTTGATGGAATTGCCGGGATTGAAATATTCCACTTTGGCAAGCACCGTGCAGGGGAGTTGTTTTGTGATCTTATTTAATTTGATCAGCGGCGTATTGCCGATAGTATCTAAAATGCTATTCAGCCACATAAAACGTTGTTTTGCGCAAAGGTAATTTTTTAAAGTTGTTTCACGCCCGTCCGACTAATTTATCCGGGCGGGCAAAGTCGCAAAGAAGGGTAGTGCATCAATTTGAAAAGCTGTCAGCCTGAGCTTGTCGAAGGCGGGGGTTAATCTCTAACAGCCCGCCTTCGACAAGCTCAGGCTGACAATCCATCTATTCGCTAACTAAAAAAGCTCCCAGCAATCGCTGGAAGCTTTTTCTCTATAAAGTCTATTCGATCTTAATAATTGATCTGAACCCTGTTGTTTTTAAACCTCCAGGTAAACTTGGCCTGAAAAGTATAATAAGCATCGTTGTTATCCGGGTTACCACGATTCAATCCACCATTTTTTGGAGGATAAGGAGCGCCACCTGGTAATTCATCACCGCGATAGGTGAGGCCCGGGAGCGTGGGATCTTTTGCTGCAAGTACTGCCATATCAGGATAGCCAGCCATGCTCACATCATCCAAATAGTCGGTATCGATATAACGGTATTTGAATTCCAATCCCAGCGACATACTTTCATTCACATTGTATTTAACTCCAAAGCCAAATGGCAATTGCAATTGAGTGGTTTTATATGGCTGCCTGTCGGGATAAGCCGCCGTGCCTTGTCCTTCTGTGCCTTTTAATTTTAAATTCACCTTATTTCCGTAACGATCAACCGTAGTAGGGTTGAAATGGAAAAAGCCGATACCCAGGAATACGTAAGGAGTGATGCTATGTTCACCTGTTGACAGATCGAGCACATCATATTGGCCAGCCACGCTGAAATCCCAGATATTGCTTTTGAAACTTAAATTTCTTGCTTTAAGGTCGTCTCTTTTGTTCTTGCTATCATTTCCTTTTACCGTTAAAAAAGATAGATCTCCACGGATCGCCCAATGTGGCGAAAAGTAATGATTGGCACCCAAACTGAGCGCAAAAGAAGGCTGCCTGAAAAAGGGGCTGCTCTGAACCAGGTCACCATAATAACTTGCAACACCAACGGCGCCGGTGAATTCAAGGTCGCTCTGGGCTTTGGTAAATGGCGATATCAAAAGGAACAGAGAGAGTAAACGGAATTGGAGTGATTTCATAAAATGTAATTTTGGAGCTATAAAAGTATGCAAATTTATCCGAATTTAAAGCACAATGCGTGCCAATTAATGAAAGAATAATGACCTTGTATGTTGGTCAAACGCAGCCCGAACCTATTAATTACCCAATACTTCCAAAGCTTTCTTGATCCCATTGTCTGTTGTATTCAACACCTCAAAATAACCCTCTGTTCGCCACAATTGCCTTGCTATTGCCGCCTTGATATTATTGGTGAGATTGGCTTTCTCTCGCGGCGAAAGTAGCTTAATATCAACAGAATCGATGATCGCCAGGTTACCAAATTGTTGCCAATCGGCGTCGGCAAAAGAAAAACCGGTGACAAACTCTGCCGGCTTTTTGTAAGCATTCAGCTGCTGCTGATTTTTTAGATAGTACCTGTAAGAGAAGCCAGGGATGGCCGATTTGGTGAACAATTTTAATAGCAGCGGACTGTACAAAGAAGTATCCAATGCTATAAAATAATCCGGCGTGATGCCACCTCCACCGTAGACTTTTTTGCCGGCTTTTGTCTTGAATACTTTAGTTGTGTCGTTTTTTACCGAATCAGCAGACTGTGTTTCTCCATTGTGATAGCGATTGCTGATCTCGTCATAATAGGCTTTATCGCCTTTTGTGTAAGGCCGCTGAATGCTTCTTCCAATAGGAGTATAGTAACGGGCGATCGTGAGGCGCAGGGCGCTTTTGTCGCTCAGCTCATATTGCTCCTGCACCAGCCCCTTGCCAAATGTGCGCCTGCCAATGATCGTGGCCCTATCCCAATCCTGCAAGGCACCGATTAGTATTTCGCTGGCGCTTGCCGTTCCCTCATCTGCCAACACCACCAATTGCCCCTTTTCAAATTGGCCTTCTCTATGGCAACGATATTCTTTTTTTGCAGCATGTTTTCCTTCGGTGTAAGTGATCAGTTTATCATCGCTTAATAATTCATCGGCGATATCAACTGCTTCTTCAAGAATGCCGCCGCCATTTCCTCTCAGGTCCAATACTAATTTTTGCAATCCTTGTTTTTTTAGTTCCAGCAAGGCATCCATGAATTCATGATAAGTGGTGGAAGCGAATTTATTCAAGCGGATATAACCGATGTCTTTGGTGATCATATAGCTCGCATCCAGGCTTGCCAGTGGTATTGCATCCCTTGTCATTTTAACGGTCTTTTGAGCGCCATTGCGTAAATAGGTTACGCTCACATCAGAGCCTCTTGATCCCCGAAGTAGTTTTTTGAATTCATCCACTACCGCATTTTTGCCGGTAACGATGCTGTCGCCAACCTTGAGAAACTTATCGCCTACAACAAGTCCTGCCTTGTCACCCGGACCGCCTTTTAATACATTGGTCACATTTAGTGTATCATCAAAAATGTTGAATTCGATGCCGATGCCATAGAATTTTCCTGCCAGGTCATCATTTACTTCCTGCAGTTGTTCGGCCGGGATGAATACCGAATGCGGATCGAGTTTGCTCAGTATCGCTTGTATAGCGGTGTCGGCGAGAGAATCCACTTTTACATCATCTACATACTTGCTTTCTATCAGGTCCATGATCTCTTGCATCGGCCGGTGTTTTTCTGTATAAAAAAAACCTTTGCCCGGCATATTGTCCCTCATCTTGTAGCCCAGGTACATCCCCACGATCATTGTAACGCTGAAAAGCAGGGGCAACCAAAGCTGTATCTTTTTGTTAATCATTTCGCGAAGTTAAATTTTTGGAGTGAACAAAAGATAATGTATAAGTTTGGGACGTAACAAATTTCCGGAGTCCTGTCATTTCGACGAAGGAGAAATCTGGATGTTGTTTAAATAGATTTCTCCTTCGTCGAAATGACAGAGCAAAAAATATAATTTGAAAATGATAGGAGCTAATGATTTAACTTCAATCCCTGATCTCAAGCAATTCAAATGGCGATAAAACTAATAGCAGACAGTGGCTCATCAAAAGCGGAATGGTGCCTGGTGAACGGCAAATCAAAAAAGACATTTTTAACACAGGGCCTCAGCCCATATTTTCTCTCAGCCGAGCAGATCGAATACATCATTGAGCAGGAACTGGTACCAAAACTTAAGGGTGTTAGTCCGGAGGAGGTTTATTTTTACGGCACAGGTTGCAGCAATCCCGATAATGTAAAATTGGTGAAGAAGGCCATCCAGCGTGTATTTAGCGATGCTACGATAATGGTTGATCACGACCTGATGGGCGCAGCACGTGCGCTTTGCGGAAAGGAGAAGGGGATTGCCTGTATACTCGGTACCGGCTCCAATTCCTGTTATTACAATGGAAAGAAGATCATAAAGAATAGTCCGGGCCTTGGTTATGTGCTCGGCGATGAAGGCAGTGGGGCCTATCTTGGAAGAAAAGTGATCCAGTATTTTTTGTACAATACTTTTGACCCCGATCTTGCCGACCGTTTTAAGGCGAAGTTCAATACCAATAGCGATGAGATATTAACGGCTGTGTATAAAAAGCCATTGCCCAATCGGTACCTGGCGTCTTATGCTGTTTTCCTGGCGGAGAATAGGGGGCATTATATGGTAGAGAATATCATTGAGGATGCTTTCAATGATTTCTTTTTTAATCATGTACTTAAATACCGCGAAAGCTGGACGACCCCGATACATTTCACCGGCAGTGTTGCCTATGGTTTTAAAGATGTGCTGAAAGACATGTGTAGCGGCTACGAATTGCAGTTAGGCAGGGTGCTGAAGAAGCCGATAGATGGGTTGGTGAAGTTTCATCAATAATTTTAAATTTTGAATGTTGAATGTTGAATTGGGTCTCCGATAAATTGAGGACAATCGGGATGAGCATTCTCCTCGCATTCAAAATTTAGCATTCAAAATTCAACATATCAGGGTATGGCATTTAAACAAATAACAGAATCAACATCTAATTACCGGCACCTGGAAGAGATGCCGGTGGCAGAGCTATTGCAAACGATCAACAAAGAAGATAAGGTGGTACCGGATGCGATTGAAAAGGTCATTCCCAATATTGAAGCACTTGTACATGCGATCGTTGACCGGATGCTGGTTGGAGGCCGCTTGTTTTACATAGGGGCAGGTACCAGCGGTCGCCTGGGCATTGTGGATGCGAGCGAGTGTCCGCCCAGTTTTGGCGTGCCATATGGATTGGTGGTAGGCGTGATCGCCGGTGGCGAGAAAGCAATAACCCAGGCGGTGGAATTTGCAGAAGATGATACGGCGCAAGGCTGGATTGATCTTTTAAAATATGAGATAAATGAAAAAGATACGGTTGTCGGCATTGCTGCGAGCGGCACTACGCCGTATGTTATGGCGGCGTTGGAAAAGTGTCGCGAAAACAATATCGTTACCGGCAGTATTAGTTGCAACCCGGATTCACCGCTAAGTGCATTGGCTGATCACCCGGTGGAGGTGGTGGTGGGACCCGAAGTAGTGACGGGCAGCACAAGAATGAAAAGCGGTACTGCACAAAAATTGGTATTGAACATGATCTCTACATCGGTGATGATACAATTGGGAAGGGTGGAGGATAATAAAATGGTGAACATGCAACTTTCCAATGAGAAGTTATTGGACCGGGGTGCAAAGATGGTGATGGAAAAATCGGACATAAAAGATTACGAAACCGCGAAAAAATTATTGATCGAACAGGGAAGTGTTAAAAAAGCGGTTGAACGAAGCCGTTCGTGAAAAATTCTTTGATGTTTTGTGCATTTGTAGTAACTTAGGCATCACATTGAAAAGTTAACCATAAAAACTCCTCTTATGAATCTCAAATCTTTACTTTCAACATCATTTATTGCACTAAGTTTAGCAGGTTCCGCACAGGATGCCAACAAGACCTATGCCATCACCGGCGATGGTCATGGTGATTTTATGTGGATGAATATCCGCCAGATCGACATTTCCACGGGAAAGGTCGTGCAGGATGTTTACACAAGAGATCAGGCAGCTACATTCCTTGACGCGGATACCAAAAAGCCGGTCGACAATATCGTTATGGCGGCTTATGGAAACAATGTTTCCAGGGTAAGCTTCGGAAACACACCAACTGCTTCGATGGTTGCTGCTGCAGCTTACGACAAAAATCATGATAAATTGTTCTTCACTCCAATGCGCATCGGCGAATTGCGTTGGTTGGATCTGAGCGCTAAAGGCGAAACACCAAAATTCTATAGCCTTAAATCTACTTTGTTCAATACCGGCGACCTGATGACCGATGAGTCAAATCATGTTACTCGTATGGTGATCAATGCCGACGGTTATGGTTATGCCATCACCAATGATGCAAATCACCTGATCCGTTTTACTACCGGTAAAAAAATTACCGTTACTGACCTTGGTGGACTATTTGATGCAGAATCAAACAAGGGTATTTCTATCCACAACAAATGCACGAGCTGGGGTGGAGATATGATCGCTGATGCATATAATAAGTTGTATGTGATCACGGGCAACCACAATGTTTTTGTTGTTGATGTAGATACCAGGATGGCTACTTATCTTGGAGCGATCACTGGTTTGCCAGCTGCATACAGCACCAACGCTGCTGCTGTTGATAAAGATGGCAATATCGTTGTGGGAAGCGCAAATATGTTCGACGGATTTTACAAACTCAATATCAAGGACCTTGCTGCTACAAAGATGGAAGGTTCGGATAAGACATACAATGCCTCAGATTTTGCCAACGGTAACTTGTTGTTGCAGAAAGAAGCTGATGCTGCACAGAAATTCGGATCTGCAGAATTCAAAGAGGTTACTCCAACCTTGAATTCATCTGATGCGCACATCTTCCCCAACCCGGTTACCAACAACGAATTCAAAGTGTTGTTCGATAATCAAAAGCCAGGGCAGTACAATATTGCGATCACTGACCTTTCAGGCAAGTTCATCACAACCAGGACAGTTAACGTTTCTCTAAAAGCTCAAACCGAATCAGTTAAGATCAATGGTATGCTTGGAAAAGGAATGTATATGGTGAAAGTTACTGATGCTGCAGGTCAATTCATATTTGCAGAGCGCATCGTAGTTCAATAATAAAGACATTAGGGTTAATAAGTCGGGCCGCAACTATGTTGCGGCCTTTTTTAAACCACAGATTTAAGCGATTGCGCTGATTGCGCAGATCGCTCTTTTAGAAAGTGGAGTCAACGAAATGGGTAGAGTTACCAATCGGCGATTTTTTTTCTCATTTCTTTGTTTTCTCAACTTAAAATTTTCAGCATTAAATTTGTAGTATCGATCTGCGTAATCAGCGCAATCATATAATCAGCGGTTTTGCAGGACATCGAACCATATTACAACTGGCGACACCTTTACACATCTGAAGAAGATGAGTTTTCGCCGTTTTACAAGCGCACCTACAGCGAATTTGAATTCTCTCAAACTGTCTACAATTACTATATCCATCCCCAATGGGACGAATTTGGTTCCCGGACATTGTACATGAAGATCTTGTTTGCAGACTATGAGCAGCATTACGCGATCATTGAATTACTGGGTGAATGGAACGACGCGATCGAGAATGATATCATGACGCTGAGAAGAGATGTAACTGATATCTTGTACAAGAACGGCATCAGCAAATTCATCCTCATCGCAGAGAATGTGCTCAACTTTCACAGCAGCGACGATAGTTACTATGAAGAATGGAGGGAGCAACTCGAAGATGATGGCGGATGGGTGGCGATACTGAACATGCCCGAACAAAGCCAGTATGATTTCAAACGCAGCAGGCTCACCAATTATATTCATCTCCTGGATTTCCCGCAATGGCGCACAATGAAGCCTGAGCTTGTCTTTCAGCAGGTTGATAACTTCATCATGAAACGGCTCGAATAGAATTCTGTCATTTCGACGAAGGAGAAATCTATTTTTTTGGGCGTTCAGACAGATGTCTCCTTCGTCGACATGACAGAATAGGAGGCGCTCTCGAGCAGGCTCTACTCAAAGTTTTCAATAAAAATCATATTTTGACGTTCGTGATGTAACTTTGCCGCAGCAAAAACCTCACTCTCAACTCCTGAATATGACCTGGAAACATTTTTTCACTTCTTCGATAGGGAAAAAGATCACCATGGGCCTTACGGGCTTTTTTCTCATCAGCTTTTTGATCGTTCACTGTGGCATCAATTCCATGATATTTTTTAATGATGGCGGGCAAACTTTTAACCACTGGGGCCATTTCATGGGAAGCAACCTCATCATCCGCATCATGGAGATCGGGTTATTTGTTTTCCTGTTGCTTCATATTGTGCAGGGATTGCTGTTATGGGCACAAAATGCAAAGGCGCGGCCGGTGAAATACGTGAAGAATGATGCAGCCAGCAATAGCAAATGGTACAGCAGGAGTATGGGGTTGCTTGGAACGCTGATCCTGATGTTCCTTGTTTTACATCTTTATCATTTCTGGGTGCCTTCGCGGTTTGGCGGTATGGCCAACGTACACGCATTGGAAACCACCACGCTGGGAGATTATGCAAACCAGGAAGCGCACAACCTGTATTTGGAAATGCAGATCGTGTTCAAAAATCTATGGGTGGTGATCATTTACGTACTGGGAGTATTTTCACTGTTCTGGCATTTGCTCCACGGTTTTCAAAGTGCGTTCCAAACATTTGGCCTCAATCATAAAAGGTACACGCCGATCATCAAGGGACTTGGATTTGCCTATTCACTGATTATATGTTTAGCGTTTGCAGCGATGCCGGTGAGTATTTATATGGAATGGGTGAATTAACAAGTTGCCAATCGGCAGCGGGCAATGAACCATCAACTATGAACCATTAATAATCAACAATACGATGTCTCTAGATTCAAAAATACCAGCAGGTGAAATGGACAAAAAATGGTCTGATTACAAGGGCCATGTAAAACTCGTAAATCCCGCGAATAAGCGTAAGCTCGAAGTGATCGTGGTGGGTACGGGACTGGCTGGTGCTTCTGCAGCAGCGGCGCTGGGTGAAATGGGCTATAAAGTAAAAACATTTTGTTTCCAGGATAGTCCGCGTCGTGCACATAGTATCGCAGCGCAGGGAGGCATCAATGCCGCAAAGAATTATCAGAATGATGGTGACTCTGTTTTCCGTTTGTTTTATGATACGGTGAAGGGTGGAGATTATCGTGCCAGGGAAGGCAATGTGCATCGTCTTGCAGAAGTAAGTGCAGCGATCATTGATCAATGCGTGGCACAGGGAGTGCCGTTTGCAAGAGAATATGGCGGTTTGCTCAGCAACCGAAGCTTTGGTGGAACACAGGTGCAGCGTACATTCTATGCGGCAGGACAAACAGGCCAGCAGTTGTTATTAGGTGCTTACAGTGCATTAGAGCGACAGGTGGCATTGGGTAATGTAACTCAGTTCAGCAGGCACGAGATGCTTGATGTTGTGACGATCGATGGAAAGGCAAGGGGCATTATCGCAAGAAATTTAATTACCGGAGAATTGCAACGTCATTTCGGCCACGCCGTATTGTTATGTAGCGGCGGATATGGAAATGTTTTCTATTTAAGTACAAATGCCATGGGCAGCAATGTGACTGCCGCGTGGAAGGCACATAAGAAGGGAGCTCAATTCGGCAATCCTTGTTTTACACAGATACATCCAACCTGTATTCCGGTGAGTGGCGATTATCAAAGCAAACTCACATTGATGAGTGAAAGCTTGCGCAACGACGGACGTATTTGGGTACCAAAAGAAAAAAATGACACCCGCAAAGCGGTAGATATTCCCGAAGCAGAGCGTGATTATTATTTGGAGCGCAGGTACCCTGCGTTTGGAAACCTTGTACCACGTGATGTGGCGTCAAGAGCTGCCAAAGAAAGATGCGATGAGGGTTATGGTGTGGGTACTACCAAGTTGGCCGTGTATCTCGACTTTAAAGACGCGATCATTCGCTATGGAAAAATAGAAGCTGGGAAAACGGGAAATGAACAGGCAGAAGATCATTCTATCATTGAACTCGGCAAAGCAGTGGTGAAAGAAAAATACGGCAATCTTTTCGAAATGTATGAGAAGATCACCGGTGAAAATCCTTACGAAGTACCGATGCGCATTTACCCGGCGGTGCATTATACCATGGGAGGACTTTGGGTAGATTATGAATTACAAACAACAGTGCCGGGTTTGTATGCATTGGGGGAAGCCAATTTCAGCGACCATGGTGCAAACCGACTTGGTGCAAGTGCGTTGATGCAGGGATTGGCCGATGGCTATTTTGTGATACCATATACATTGGGTAATTATTTGGCTGATGATATTCGTACCGCATCCATCCCCACAAGCCATCCGGCATTTGAAGAAACGGAGAAAGCAGTGAGTGATCGCATCACCACACTAATGAATATCAAGGGTACGCAAACGGTGGAGAGCTTTCACAAACGCCTTGGAAAAATAATGTGGGATAAATGCGGAATGGCTCGTAACGCGAAAGGACTAACCGAAGCCATCAGCGAAATTCAGCAACTGAAAAAAGAATTCTGGTCAGATCTGAAGATACCCGGCGAGATCAATAGCATGAATCCGGAGTTAGACAAAGCCGGTAGGGTAGCGGATTTTATCGAACTGGGCGAGTTGATGTGCATTGATGCCTTGAACAGGAATGAAAGCTGCGGCGGGCATTTCCGTGAAGAATCTCAAACAGAAGATGGCGAAGCAAAAAGAGACGATGCCAATTTTAGTTATGTAGCGGCATGGGAATATAAAGGCGAAAGTCAGTGGCAGTTGAATCGTGAACCGTTAACTTTTGAGATCGTGAAACCAACGCAACGTTCTTATAAGTAATTAATAATTAAAAATTAATAATTAATAATTCCTTCAATTTGAAAAGCTATTCAATGATTGGAAGCATGTGCAAACCGAAAAAATTATTAATTCTTAATTTTTAATTATGAAGGTGTCGGGATTCACTTTTGTCAAGAACGCCGTAAAATATGGCTACCCGGTTGTAGAGTCCGTAGCATCGATACTGCCGGTTGTTGATGAAATGATAGTTTGCTTGGGAGATTCTGAAGACGAGACGAATGCGTTGATCGGTTCGATTGATTCTGATAAGATAAAATTAGTTCATTCGGTTTGGGACAATAGTTTGAAAGAAGGCGGCAAAGTGCTGGCGGTGGAAACAGATAAGGCGATGGACGCAACAGCCACGGATGCTGATTGGCTCTTTTACATACAGGCTGATGAAGTGGTGCACGAACAATACCACAAAACGATCGTGGATGCTATGCGCAAATATCTGGATGATAAGAATGTTGAAGGGTTATTGTTCAACTATCATCACTTCTATGGCAGTTATAAATATATCGGCGACGGTAGAAGTTGGTACAGTAAAGAGATCCGTGTTATCCGCAACAATAAGGAGATCAGGAGCTATCTCGATGCACAAGGTTTTAGATGGAAGGATAACCGCAAGCTGAATGTGAAATTGATCGATGCATATATTTATCATTATGGCTGGGTACGAAATCCCCTGACCATGTTTCAGAAATGGAAGGACTTTGGAAAACTATGGGCGGGTGAGCAGGCAGATCAGGAGACCGAAAAGAAGGAAGGCAAATTTGATTATTCAAATATTGATTCGGTAACACCGTTTGACGGTACTCATCCTTTAGTGATGAAAGAATTGGTAGCAAAGGAAGATTGGAATTTCGACGTCGATATCAAGAAGAAGAATTTTAAAAATACGAAGCACAGGATATTATATTTTTTGTGGCGAAAATTTGGATGGCGACCATTTGAGTACAGCAACTATAAAAGAATTTAATTTACTATGGAGCATTACATGATGAATCTCACACTTAAAGTGTGGCGACAAAAAAATCACAAGGAGAAGGGAAGTCTGGAAACTTACCAAGTGAAGGATATTTCTTCCGAAATGTCTTTTCTTGAGATGTTCGACGTGTTGAATGAGCAATTAATTGTTGAAGGAAAAGACCCCATTGCTTTTGATCATGATTGCAGGGAAGGCATCTGCGGCATGTGCAGCATGTACATCAATGGTAAGGCGCACGGCCCCTGGAGCAATAACACCACCTGCCAGTTGCACATGCGTGCGTTCAAAGATGGTGACACTATCGTTGTGGAACCCTGGCGTGCAAAGGCTTTTCCGGTGATAAAGGACCTGGTAGTGGATCGCACTTCTTTTGACCGTATCATCCAGGCCGGCGGATATATCAGCGTCAATACCGGTAATGCTGTTGATGCCAATGCCATTCCTATTGATAAGAAAGATGCGGATGATGCATTCATGGCTGCGGCCTGTATCGGTTGTGGTGCATGCGTTGCAACTTGCAAGAACAGCAGTGCCATGCTTTTCGTGAGCGCTAAAATATCTCAATTGGCATTATTGCCCCAGGGCGAACCCGAAAGAGAATCGAGGGTGTTGAATATGGTGGCACAAATGGATAAGGAAGGATTTGGAAATTGTACCAATACCTATGCCTGTGAAGCGGAGTGCCCGAAAGGAATATCGGTTTCTAATATTGCAAGGATGAATAGAGAGTATTTGAAAGCGGGATTAAGTACTGAGGAATAACAAATTCAAAAGTCAAAAGTCAAAAATCAAAAACGGAGTGTGCTCGGTTTTGAATTTTGACTTTTGACTTTCCGTTCATATCTACCTCACCATCTTTATTAAAATACTTTCCACGAAAGCATTCCTGTCTTCTTTTTTCTCAGCTATCGTCAGGTCATTGTCCATTTCTATCCTGACCACTGCGTTTGTTTCATCGCCGAGTTGAAATGTAAATTCTCTTTCGGTCATGGTTCCTGCAACAGAGTAATCGGCTATCTTTTTATCGTTGACATAAATGTTTAGATGGGGGAAGATATTGGCTGCAGCAGTGCCATAGGACCTGATAAAAAATTTGTAATCACCTCTTTTTAATCCAACAGGTTTTGCATGTATGGCTCCGTTCCAGATGGCCACTTGCTTTTGACTGGCTATCTTTTCTCCATCAGTAAAATCGGTGTAAAGAAACTTAAAGTATCCACCTGACCGGCTGGTCTTCGACGCATAAAACTGCGCCCATGCATCGAAGAATTGTTTTTGCTCTATGAGGCTGTAGGCAGTATCCAACCCACTGAAATAATTTGTATCGGGCTTTACGCTGCCGTGGGCTCCCACAACCCAAAAACCTTCGAGATCGTATTTCTCTGAGCTTTTATGCAAGATCGAATCCACCACGATCTCTTTTTTATCGGTGAATACTTCGGCTTGTGAACCCAACAGCCGCAGATAATATCCTTGCTGCCACCCGGTATGCTCATTGATGATCGGCAGGTCGGAGGCATTTTCCTGCACCACCCATTGGGTCATTTCACGAAATTGCGTTTTGCTTGTTTCGGTATAATATTTTTTTACGAATAACAGGTGATTCAAAGACAGCACTACAAAAAGTCCCAATAGTGAATATTTCACCAACGGTTGCTTAAACAGTTCAATGCTAAAAGCCAAAGCCAGTATGATCGCGGGCAAAACTACGATCGTGTACCTGGGATACAGCATCGGCACCACTAACAGCGAACGGATATATGGGATCAACAACACGATGAATATCCAAAAAAGTATCAACGTAAAGGCCAGCAGGAGGGAATTCTCTTTCACCCGTTTTACTGAAATGCTTTCCGCATTGATGGCAACTTTCACAAAGAAACTGAACAGCAGGAATAAGAGCAGCGGATTCAGCAGGTTGGCATTTCCAAAGTATTCGTAGAAGAAGTTTTGAAGAAAAGCCGGGGATACATCTGTTATCCAGAATGTTCTCAGCGCAACATTTGCTTTGAAATACGAAAGCCATGGCAAGTAGCCGATGACTATGATCAATAGCGCCAACAAAAATGAGCCGACGAGTTTTTTTCTTTCTGATCCTTGTTCCTGCAAAATGAACAGCAGCGCCAATATCACCTGGGCGGCAATTACAAAAAGGCTATAGTAGTGCGTGTATAAAAGCAGCAGGCTAAAAACCGAATACCATCCCAGGTTTCTTTTTGAAGGGTCTTTCAACAACCTTATGAACCAGGTGAAAGATAGCGTCGCAAACAGGAATGCAAAACTATACGGCCGTGCCTCCTGCGAATAAGAAATACAAAAGTAGTTGACACAGGTTAGGACGGCGCAAAGGATCCCCAATTGCCTACTCAATATCTCTTGACCCAGCCGATAGATCGCCCAGACCCCTAATACACCGGCAATTGCCGGCGCCAGCCTCGCAATGGATGCAGTATGTCCAAAAATGGTAAAGAATAGTCTTTCTATGATGAAAAAAAGCGGGGGATGATGTTCGCCTGTTTTGAAAAAGCTGAACATTTCTCCCCAGCCTAAAGCGGGATTCGTTTCATTCATCGTTTGCAACTCATCCAACCACAAACTTTGAAAACCCAGTCCCCAAAGTCGCATTATCAATGCGATCAAACATATCAGCAGTATTGCGGCTTCCGTGCGAAGAATTTTGTAGATGCGGTGCATAGTTCGGTGATAAAACGAATAAATCACTCGCTGGGTTGCTTCTTTTGTGATGATTTAGCGACGGGCAGCAGCAAATTGGTTGTTTTGCCCGTCTTGCACAATAAGTAGTAAATTTGGATGACTAACCCGAGGCAAAACATTTGAAGCAAACCAGGATATACCTATTCCTATGTCTTTTATTTGCGGCGCATACCATCCATGCCCAGGTAAATCCGTCGCCACTTTCCAATCTGCATAGAAAATATATCAGCACCAGGTCAAGGGTGATCAAGCTGGATTCGATGAGTGTTGTACCCAATACAGTTACCATTGAAGGCGCATTTCCCTACACATACAAAGTAGATGAGGTAAATGGTACGATCACCTGGACGACGCCGCCGGCAAAGGACAGCGTATTGATCACTTATCGTACGTTCCCTTTCAGGTTGAATGCTGTTTCACGGCATTTCAATTATGACAGCGTAAAGCTTAACTTTCTTGCCAATAGTCCATTTACTTTTCGATATGGAAATAGGCAGGCGAATCCATTGCTCGACTTCGGCAATATCAAATCGGAGGGAAGTTTTGGAAGGGGAATATCCTTTGGCAATAGCCAGGATGCGGTGGTTAACTCCAGCCTCAACCTGCAACTGAGTGGTTATATCGGCGACAGCCTTCAATTAACAGCCGCGATAACGGATAACAATATTCCCATTCAACCTGATGGTAATACACAGGATCTTCGCGATTTCGATCGCATCTTTCTCCAGATAAAAAAGAAAGGATGGCAGGTAAGTTTCGGTGACATCGATATCCGTCAAAGCAAAAATTATTTTCTCAATTTTTATAAACGATTACAGGGTGTAGCATTTAGCACTGATAACAAGATCGGTAAACACATTTCGAATTCATTGTTGGTGAGTGGTGCCATTGCAAAAGGAAAGTTTACCCGAAACATCATCGATCCCATCGAAGGCAACCAGGGCCCATACCGCCTGCGAAGCGCCAACCTCGAATTATATTTTGTAGTGCTTGCCAACACCGAAAGGGTTTTTATGGATGGAGAATTGCTGCAGCGGGGCGAGGACCAGGATTATACCATCGACTACAATACAGCTGAGCTGAAATTCACCCCAAAGCGCCTCGTGACAAAGGATAAAAGGATACAGGTAGAATTTGAATATGCTGATCGCAACTTTTTAAACTCGCAGGTTTACGCCACCGACGATGTGAATTTCAACAATAAATTCATACTCACCGTTGGTGCATTTTCCAATGCCGATGCAAAGAACTCTTCCATCAATCAAACATTGGATACCAAACAAAAACAATTCCTTGCTGATATCGGCGATGGCATCGACACGGCTTATTATGTGAATGCGGTGAGAGATACATTATCGCCGGGAAAGATATTGTATAAAAAGAAAGATACTTTGTACAACGGCATACACGATTCGATCTTTGTTTTTTCCAACGACCCTAATGATACTTTGTATAGCCTTGGATTTACTTATCTCGGTCCGGGTAAAGGCAATTATATTTCATTGAACAGTGTTGCCAACGGAAAGGTTTTTGGTTGGGTTCAGCCAGATCCAAATAATGTGAAGCAGGGGGATTGGGCGCCGGTGATCTTGCTGGTATCACCTAAAAAACAACAATTGGTTACGGTTGGGGGTGAATATTTCTTTTCACCCAAAACAAAAATGCGGGCGGAAGTAGCGATGAGCAAGTATGATCTCAATCTTCTTTCATCGAAGGATAAAGGCAATGACCAGGGCTTTGCCGCCAAGCTGCAATTTCAAAATGAGGGAACAAAGTTGCACCTGTTGGGCAAGCCGCTTTTAATGCAAACAAATCTCGGCTATGAATTCGTGCAGGATCGGTTCAGGCCTATCGAGCGGTTGCGTAACATTGAGTTTCTGCGTGACTGGAGCATTCCGTATGATGTTGCCAGTGCCGACGAACAACTTCTCAATGCAGCGGTAAAGGTGGCCGATGCCAAAGGAAATTTCTCCCGCTATGAACTGACAAGTTATAACCGCAGCGATAAATACAATGGGCTTAGGCATGTTCTCGAGCAATATAATATGATCAACGGATGGAAGCTAACAGACAGGATAAGCTTTACCACGATCAGCAACACGCTGCAAACGGGTAGCTTCCTGCGCCCGACAGTGGATCTAAGCAAGGAATTGCTGAAGTACAAAAAAATGCAGATCGGTTTCAACTACACGGGAGAATACAATAAGCTCGCATATCGGGTTGGCGATAGTTTGGGTGCTGGAAGCTTCGCATTCAACAGCTACCAGGTTTACCTTAGGTCGAATCCGGCGAAGCTAAATAAATGGGGCGTTTCTTATGCCGCTCGAAATGATCGCCTGCCATCGAAGTCATCATTGGTTGCATCTGATAAAAGCGATAACTATAATTTATTCGCCGAATTGATGAAGAACGAGAACCGGCAATTGAAATTGAATGTAACTTATCGCAAGTTGCATATTTTGGATTCATCTATAAGCAGGCAGCGGCCCGATGAAAGCCTGTTGGCCCGTGCGGAATATTATATGAGCGAGTGGAAGGGATTGGTTGTCGGCAATATACTTTATGAGATAGGATCAGGACAGGAGCAAAGAAGAGAATACACATTTGTGGAAGTGCCGGCAGGGCAGGGGGAATACACCTGGATAGATTACAACGGCAATGGTATCGCCGAACTGAATGAATTTGAGATCGCCATTTTCCAGGATCAGAAAAAATACATCCGTGTATTTACGCCGAGCAATCAATACGTGAAGGCCAATTATGTGCAATTCAATTACAGTTTTACGCTTGATCCCAAGGCCGTGATAAAACAGGCCGGAGCGAAAGGCATCAAAAAAATATTGTCACGTTCCAGTACAAGTTCTGCATTGCAGATCAACAAAAAAGATATTTCCACAGGTTCATTTGAATTCAATCCTTTCACAAAGAAATTGGTGGACACTACGCTGATCACATTGAATTCTTTTTTCTCCAATACTTTTTATTTCAATCGTAGTAACACTAAATGGGGGTTTGATATAACTCATAGTCGCAGCGATGGGAAGTCACTGTTGTCTTATGGATTTGAAAGTCGCCGGTTAAGAAATCTTTCCGGAAAATTGAGATGGAGCCTCAATAAAAATTTTGTAACCAGTCTAGGATTAAGGCAGGTAAAAAACGTATTGAACACCAATGGCCCGAAATTCAATAACCGGAATTATCTCGTAATGCAAAATGCTATCGAGCCCTCTGTTGCGTATGTACACCGATCTAATTTCAGGGTGAGTCTCACCTATGCTTTTGTTGACAAAAAGAATACGATCGATTCGATGGAGAGTTCCGTCACGCATTCCCTTACTGCAGATATGCGCTATACCATTCTTTCCAATAGTACGCTGAACGCAAAATTCACTGTGAACCAGATCGGCTTCAAAGCCTATCCCGGCGCAGCTAATACTACTGTTGGGTATATCTTACTGGATGGTTTGCTACCTGGTAAAAATTATCTCTGGAGTGTTGAATACACCAAACGTTTGGCGGGCAATATCGAAATAAGTGCGCAATACGAAGGAAGAAAACCGGGGGAGACGAGGACAATACATGTGGGGAGAGCGTCGATCAGGGCAATATTTTAAATAAGAAATAATAAATTAGAAATAAGGAATAAGGAAGTATGGCAGCTCAATATCTTGGAGTCCTCAAATTATAAAAGCTGTTCGTCTAATTTCTCATTTCTTATTTTTTGTTCTTTATTTCTTATTTAACTAAAAATCCCTCCCTTCTTCAAACTCCTCACCCCTTCACCGATCTTAAACCCATTGTTATATACTTCGATCCTATAATCGCCGGTTTTAAAACCGGTATTCTGCTTAAAGTCGAAGCTGAGTGTTTGGCGCTGGCCCTGTGTGTAGTTGACGTCTAACTTTTGTGTGAACACCTTCTCCTGTCCATCCCTGGTGTTGAATTTACCCGAACCATAAGCAGGATTTCCATCCGGGCCGGTGATGCATACATAAATATTTTTTAGACCGGTCTGTGTGATGCGGTTCTCATCCAGGTCGAATGATATGCGGAGTTTGTCAACGCGTTTGGCAGTGGTGGTTTCTTTTTCTTCACCATTGCCTTTTTCGTTGATGCCAAGGATAGAAAAGTTAGACGCGTGCAATGTTGAGCCGATATCAATGATGTTTTCTTTCTGTTTAAGTGCCTCTTCGGTAGAATCCAGGTTCTTCTTCACTTCGTCACGTTCGCGGGTAACGGTTTCATTCTGGTGTGTGAGAACGATATTTTGTCCCTGCAGTACTCCTATTTGGCTTCTATAACTTTCAATATCGTTGTTAAGTGAATTGATCAAA
>Ga0070682_100000044_pt1 | contig 133653 bp, 125 predicted proteins | sample KBSC63LmetaG_FD_64668 | JGI IMG/M metagenome (GOLD analysis project Ga0070682, IMG submission 64668) | Corn rhizosphere microbial communities from Kellogg Biological Station, Michigan, USA - KBS C6-3L metaG | ecosystem: Host-associated > Plants > Roots > Rhizosphere | place: USA: Michigan...
AACCATTTTGGAAATGCATCCACGGAAAAAAATGTTCCGCCCAATAAAAATTGCGGCAAAGTGATGAGGTTGGCAAACGGAGGTATCGTGCTATCACTTTTGGCCAATCCGCTCACAATAAAACCAAACCCCATGAACACCAGCAGACCAATAAAACTAAGCACCAGCATTTCTAAAAAAGTAATGAAGCCATTTATGAGCGTGAATCCAAAAAGATAACGTCCCGCCACTATGATCACCACCGCCGTCATCATTTGAAAGATCACCCTCGCCAATCCCTCGCCCAATATGATATATGTGCGACTGATCGGTGTGGCAAAAAAGCGTTTTAGTACCAGGGTATTTCTCAATCCGAAGAACATGAATGCAACACCAAACACGCCTGAGCTCAATAGTGAAAATCCTAATTGTCCGGGAAGAATAAAATCAATCGTTTTATAATCTCTTACGCTTTCTAGCTCCAGTCCACCCCTGTCGCGTTTTACATATGAAGGGCGGTCAGGAAATTTGGCTTTATTCACTTTTTCTGCCACGCCATCCAGCAGTGCTATCAGCTGCGGCCATTTATCTGCGCTGGCGTTGGTGCTCCTTATTTTGTATTTATATCCTGCTGAATCTTTCGTGATCGTCAAAATACCTGCAAACCTTCCTTTTATCAGGCTTGACCTGCGCTCCATGGTATCAGCAAACGACACGAACTTGATCCGTCCATTTGCCCTGATAGAATCGAACAACACATTAGTTGTATCTGAATCTTTATCAATAACCACCTTGTAGGTTGGAATGCCGCCGCTGTCGCCGATAAAACCAAAGACCAATATAAAAATAAAGGGGAATACAAAACTAAAAACCACCGCAGAAGGGCTTCTGAAGATGGCTCGCAAACTCGCCTTCGTTATTGCCAGCATGGCCGTGACCTGGTTGTATTTTTTCATGCCTCAGTGATTTGGGCTGTAAAGCTATTGGTAAAAAAGGATTTAGAGAAATTTGGAAATATAGCGACAAATGTCGTACATTTGAGCGACAAATGTCGCAGTTATGAAAAAGAATGAACCGGAAAAGAAACGCCGCTTGTATAAGCCTAAAACTCGCAGCAATGTGGTGCAGGAACCCGCTCCCATATATAAAACTGTAAGAGCGCTGCCCCGCTTAAAGGATTTCACTTACAGTGAATTTAAGAAAATCGCAGATAAAACGCCTTTTACCCAGGCGGAGTGGTCGGCTATGTTGCATGTAAGTGAGCGCACCTTGCAGCGCTATGCAAAGGGAAATGGAAATTTTGCTCCTATTAATGCCGAGAGGGCTTTGCAAATTGCAAACGTGGTAGCTGAAGGAAAGAAGACCTTTGGCAAAGTTGAGATGTTTTACAACTGGTTGAAGAAAAAACCGCTTATGCTTGAAGGAGAACTTTCCCTGGCTTCTCTCACTACTTCGCATGGGATCCAGATGGTATTAACTCAGTTGGTCAGGATACAACATGGCATTTTAGCATGACCGTTTACAGACTTGCCATAGATATGTACAAAGACGACCTAAGCGGCGCAGGTGCTAAACTAAAGGGTGGGCGCTGGAATAGTGCCGGCCATGCGGTTCTATATACTACTGAAAATATTTCACTGGCCGTTTTGGAGATGCTCGTCAGAGCAGATGCGGAAGAGATACCACTGAATTATCATCTTTTAAAGATCAATATTCCAGACGAACACAAGCCGGTTATCATTGCAAAAAACAAATTGAAACAGGGGTGGAAGGATGACTTGGGCCTGACTCAATGGCTAGGCACAGAATTTATAAAAGCCGGGGAATCCCTTGTCCTCAAGGTGCCCTCCGCTATTGTTGATGAAGAACATAATTTCATCCTCAATCCAACGCATCCCGAATTCAAAAATGTAAAGATCACTGCAACAAAAAAATTTCATTTCGATAAGCGGTTATTCTTAAAAGATGAATAAAACCTATCTCCTCCTTGGCAGCAATATGGGCAATAGCCGGCAACAACTGAGCATTGCACAAAAGCATATTGAAAAGAATATCGGCACTATTACCCGTTGCTCATCGCTGTATCAAACTGCCGCATGGGGCAAAACAGATCAGCCGGATTTTCTGAACCAGGTGATCATCGTGGAAACCGAATTGAGCGCAGCCGACTGCATGCAAACCATCCTTTCCATCGAAAAAAAAATGGGTAGACTACGAACGATAAAGAATGCACCACGCATCATCGACATCGACATTTTATTATTTAATAAAGACATCATCGAATCTCCCATCCTCAGCGTTCCTCACCCCCAATTGCAAAACCGCCGCTTTGTGCTGATACCATTGAATGAGCTTTCTCCCAATCTTATTCACCCAATTCTTAAGAAAACTATCCACCAGTTATTAAGAGTTTGCCCGGATAAATTGGCTGTGAAAAAAAAATGACGATTTGCGCCCGCATTTCCATTTATTTTGCAGCTTCGGCAAATGGTTCATAGATAATGGTTCATGGTTGGCGCAGTGGCCTATTCCCCACTCACCATTCACCACTCACCACTGCCCTTTCAGCATGAAGTACAATTTCGTTACCATAGAAGGAAATATCGGCGCCGGCAAAACCACGCTTACCCATTTACTCAGCAAGCACTTCAACGCACGCCTGGTGCTGGAAGAATTCGCCGACAACCCCTTTCTTCCTAAATTCTATGAAAACCCCGGACAGTATGCCTTTCCGCTGGAGCTGTTCTTCATGGCCGAGCGCTATAAGCAACTCAAGGAACTGTTGCAAACAAAAGACATGTTCCAAACCATCACGCTTTCGGATTACCTATTTACCAAGTGCCTGCTCTTCGCCAAAGTGAATTTGCCGGGCGAAGAGTTTCGCCTTTATCAAAAACTATTCGACATCATCAACCCGCAGATACCACAGCCGGAGATACTCATCTACCTGCACGCCCCCGTACAAAAGCTGCAGGAAAACATCAAGAAAAGAAACCGCGAGTACGAACAGAATATCCCGAATGATTATTTGTTCACCCTGCAGGAAACCTACACGCAATACATCAAGCAACATAATATCAAAACGCTTTTCGTTGACGCCAACAACGCCGATTTCCTGGGCAATGAACTTCACCTGAAGACGATCATCGATGCGTTGGATAAAGAGTATGATGATGGGCAGCATTACATTACTCTACCGTAGGGCTTACCGAAGTCTAATTGATAATGGATAATTGATATTGGATAATTTTTTCAGAAGGAAGTGGCCTGCAAGATAGGAAGCTACCAAATCCCCGCACCGAATTTAACATTCGCCCATCTCCAGATGTATCAACGAATCGAAGGAATTATCAATTATCCATTATCAATTATCCATTTATCCATCATCAATTATCAATTCATCTCGTACTTTTGTCCCACACCATGACGACGCAACGACTCCCCAAAGAATTCTGGCACTTTATCTTCGCACGCCTCTTCTTTGTGCTTGGTCTCCGCATGATCACCACGGTTGTCATCTACCAAATGTTTCATCTTGCCAACACTTATATGGTGGGTATCGCCGGACTGAGTGAGTTTGTCCCCGCTGTTATCGCCGCATTGTATGCCGGTCATTATATCGACAGGCACAACAAAAAGAATATCCTGCTTTGGTCATACGTTTTTTATTTACTCTGCGGCATATCACTTGCCGTTATCAGTTTGCCGCAACTTGATATTTCGATACATACAAGGATCATCGGCATCTTATCCATCGTTTTTTGCACGGGCATCATCCGCTCCTTTGCTGGTCCTGCTGCCAATAGCATGATCGCGGCGATCGTGAGCCGTGAGCAATTACCAAAAGCCATCTCTTTCAACTCTTCCACCTGGCTCGTGTCGTCCATCATGGGACACGCAACGGGAGGATTGCTCATCGCCTTTGCAGGAATTTCGAATGCTTATTTTGTAACGGCTGCGCTGATACTTACTGCCTTCATCTTTGCATCATTATTAAAACCCAAGCCACCGGTTAAACGTGTGCACACCGAACCCATGGTGCAATCCGTTAAACAAGGTTTTCGTTTTGTGTTCAACAATAAGAACCTGCTCGGCGTAATATCACTCGATCTTTTTGCGGTATTGTTTGGCGGTGCTGTTGCATTCATTCCCGAGATCGCCGACAAGGTCTTGCATACCGGTCCCATCGGTTATGGATTCTTAAATGCAGCCATGGACATCGGCAGCCTGGTAAGCATCGCCATCCTCATCTGGTTCCCGATGAAACAAAAGCAGGGATTAAAGATGATGCTTTCTGTTGCCGCATTCGGACTTTGCATCATCTGCTTTGGCCTCTCAAAAATTTATTCGCTTACCTTCCTTTCTCTCGCCATCGCCGGTTTCTTCGATGGCATCAGCGTTGTCGTACGTGGCACCATTGCGCAATTGAACACACCCGACGAACTCCGTGGCCGCGTAGCATCCATCAATCTCATCTTCATCAATTCCTCCAACGAACTCGGCCAGTTCGAAAGCGGCCTCACATCAAGATGGTTTGGCTCCGTGCCTGCGATCATTGTTGGTGGGGCGATGAGTTTGGTGATTGTAGTGGGGACTTGGTTTAAGTTTCCGAATTTGAGGAAGTTGGAGTATTAGATAATATTGGTACCAGCTTTAGTTTTTCATGGCGGCATCGTTGCGTCACTCTCTTCCATGCTATACTCTTGGGCAGCTTGATTGCGTTTTGCTAATTTGCGATGCGTTTTAAGTATTTACAAATGGATACAAGCGTTTAAACTCTTGTACATGGCGAATAACGTTTGTATCTTTGAGTCTGAGTGATAACTACTAAGCGAAGCTTCGAATACAAGGGTATCTACATTTACAACCTTATTAAAATAGCATAAATGACCAAGGAAGAAAGAGAACAAATGTTAAAGTCGGTTTTTACACCAATGGCACCGATTAAAAAAGAAGAATTTTTTAGAGGCCGTATCTATCAACTTGAAAAAATTTGTGATGCAATAAATGAAGAAGGGCAGCACGCAATGCTATTTGGTGAAAGAGGTGTAGGAAAGACTTCACTTGCAAATATTATGACAGATTCTATTACCAAAATTTACCCAGTTAAAATAACTTGCAATAGGACTGATAACTTCAAAACACTTTGGAAACAAGCATTTAGAGAGGTGCAATTCTCGACCAATACACAGGGCATGGGATTTAATGCCGAAATGAAACAGGATATAATCAATTTGGGTAATTCTCTTGATGAAAAATCCTCTACATTTTCTTCAGATGTTGTTAGACTAATTGGCCAATTCCCCGGGTTTAACTTCCTCTTCATATTTGATGAATTTGATAATATTGCCGATAAAGAAACAAGGAGAAATTTTGCAGACTTAATCAAATCATTTTCCGATAATAACACTAATACAACAATCGTCCTAGTTGGAATTGCGGATGACGTTGAGACCTTAATCGGGAATCACTTATCCCTTGAAAGATGTTTAAAACAAGTTCGGATGCCAAGAATGTCTGCTCAGGAATCTGCGGAAATTATTGACAAAGGTTTACAAAGATTGGGCATTCAAATTAGCCATGGGCTTCGTTTCAAGATAATTGAGTTCGCTTCTGGATTTCCTCATTACATTCATTTATTGTGCAAATTTGGATGCGAAGAAATTATTGCCGAAGATAGAAATGAATTTAACGAGCGTGATATGCAGTTGGCAATTGAAAAAGGAATTGAAAACACAAACGAGCAATTAAAATCGGCCTACAGGAAGGCCATTATTGGTCTTAGTACGACTAATAAATGGAAAGATGTGTTGTTCGCTTGCGCAGAATCGGAACTTGACGAATTCAATTGTTTTAGTATTACAAGTATTTTAAATGCCTATAACAAAAGGACAGGAAAAACGGTAAAAGGAAGTAGTTTGGCTTATAATTTAGGTCAACTTAGTTATAAAGAACGCGGCTCAATATTGGAAAGGTTAGGTACGGGGCTAAATACTCGGTATAGATTTACTAATCCAATGATGATGGCATATATTAAGTTAATGATCAATTCAGAAAAATAACCCCTCTTGGCGCAAGTGTTCCCCCGAAGTGTCAAACTAACTAAAAGTAAGATTCCGGGATCACTTCCCGAATAACTCGGGACAGGTGTGCCTCCTAATTCTCCCGGATCCGATAGCTATCGGATGCATCCGGCCTTATGCGCACCCCTCACAAACCTTCGAATCATCTACCTTTGGCTATAAATCGAAAATTAGGCGACAATGACTACCTATATCACCAAAGACAACCAAAAATTCTCTATCAGAATCCCTAATGAAACTGATGCAGCAAACATCATTTCCTACGCCAAAGAAATGTTTGCCTCCACAGACCAGGTACTCACAACTTTAGAAGAATATACCATCAGCGTAGAAGAAGAGAAAGCCTGGATAAATAACCATTTGAATGATCCCAATTCTATTCTTTTGATCGCAGAGCTGGATAATAAAGTGATCGGACTTCTTGATTTTTCAGCAAAGAGCAAAAAGAAGATCGCTCATATCGGCGAGCTTGGAATAAGTGTTCATCCATCCTACCAGGGTATTGGCATCGGACAAAAGATAACGGAATCTTTTTTAGAATGGGCCATAAAAAATGACCAGGTGGAGAAGGTCTTTTTAAATGTCTTTGCCACTAATGAAAGGGCGATCAATTTATACAAAAAGCTAGGATTTGTGGAAGAAGGCAGGCATATCAAAGCCATAAAACAATTAAATGGTGAGTATGTTGATCTAATCCAGATGTATATCGAAACGTGATCACTGCTTATTAAGGAATATCCGTGCTTCTGGGTATGCCCCAACTTCTCCAATCCATTATCTTTAATCTACAAAGCAACCACATGTTCAAAAAACACCTACCCCTCACCCTTGCATTCCTACTCCTCCTCGCAGCAAACATCACATCTGCGCAGGTTTACACGATGCACCCAAAGTATTCTCTCCAAAGCATCTATAGCTACGACAAGCCCCCATCCCTGTGGTTTGATAGAATTGATACGGCTATCAATTATACTTTCACCATAGACTTTGATAAAAAGATCATTAATGATCCAACCGATTATCGAAGCCCACTCACTATTACAGATATAGTAAATGCGGGAAAAAATGACGGAGGAAGTACATTCTATATTCTTAAAGTAAAGCCCAACAAATATCTTAAATGGTGTTATTACAAACTAATGATCAACAGCGAAAATATTCCCATATATATCCAGGAAACTGATCAACAAAAAGACAGGGACTCGAAACGAGATACCTTTTTCCATACCTATACCAGCAACCTGGCCACTTTATCTTTTTACCAAGCAACTGCACTCATAAAAGATATCACACTAAACGAGGATAGAAATGCCTCATACAGTGGAATGTCCAACTTATGGAGGGAGAAATGGAAGTTTGCCGACCACGTGATGGAAATGCGTGACGGATATATCAACTGGACCGAGCCAGGAAAAAAGCATCATATGCTGATAAAAGATGTTGCGCTACTGCAAAAAAAGGGATCGGATGGAATCAGGTTGGTATGCACTGAAAAAGACGGCGAGTCCTATTTCATAACCTATGGACTAACCGACGTGCAGATCGAGGAACACCAATCCTGGCCCGAGCGGCATATCTTAATGTTCAAGGTTGTTGACAACAAAAAAGTTTGGGGAGCGATATTGCGGTAACGGGTATCAACCTATAAGGTCAACCTATAAGGTTCTGGGTAAAGCCCTTTATCCTTAAAGTTCTTGCTATGAACCTTATAGGTTGACCTCATAGGTTGAACAAACAGTTTTGTGATAAACTTTGGATTTCCTTTTCTAATTTAGTCCCCATGAAAAGACCCGTCAAGATCCTCCTCCTCGTCTTCTCCTCCCTTACCCTCATCAGTTGGGATAGGGCAACAAAAGAATTGGCGAAAGAACACCTGGCCAATAAGACGCCGCTTTCTTATTTCCACAATACCATCAGGCTGGAATATGTAGAGAACACCGGCGCGGCGCTGAACCTCGGCGATAGCCTGCCAAAGAATGCAAGTTTTTGGTTGTTGAGTGTGATACCGTTCATATTCTTATCGGGACTATTTTATTACGGCATCAAAAGATCAAAAGAGCTCAGCGTTTCAAAAATGATGGCGATAGCATTGATATTCTCGGGGGGCATTGGTAATATCATCGACAGAGTGCTGCACGACCGGCATGTGTCCGACTTCATGAATATCGGCATCAATAATTTCCGAACGGGCATTTTTAATTTGGCGGACGTGTGCGTAACAACCGGCGTTATCATGTTCGCAATACTTAATTACCGCCAGCGAAATATGCAAACTGCTTAACTGGCCAACTGGCAACTCACAACTCATAACTCATAACTTTGGTAGGCATCCTCGTCCAACTCGCTCTCTCCTTTCTCATCATCTGGTTCCTGCTAAAAAGAAATCTTTCGGTATTGGGCCTTGGTCCCACCAGGAAAAGATCAATTGACTTTGCCATTTTTTTTCTCATCACTGCGACGCTGTGCTCCACTGATTTTTTATTCAGGGCATGGTTCGCAGATCAGCGATGGGAGCTGAATCCAAACCTTTCCGCAAAACTCATCCTCACCGGTATCTGGTGGAATATCAAATCAGTATTGTTTGAAGAGCTGATCTTTCGCGGCGTGCTGTTATATATTTTAATAAAAAAGATCGGCGCTACAAAAGCGATCATTATTTCAGCGATCGGCTTTGGTATTTATCATTGGTACTCGCATGAAGTGATCGGCGATCCAAAGGCGATGATCATCACTTTCGTTACTACAGGCGTTATGGGATTGATCTATGCTTATGGTTATGCAAAAACATTCTCTCTTTATGTTCCAATCGCCATTCATTTAGGTTGGAACCTGGTGCGAAGCGTGGTCTTTTCTGAAACCGTTATCGGGGATCAATTGCTGGTAACTGTAAAGCCCGTGCCGGTGGTGATCATTTCTTATTTTCAATATTATTTTTGGTTGTTCTTTCCGATGGTCAGTGCTTTGTTGGTGAACTATTTATTGTTGAGAAGCCATGTGCGGGTGGCGGATGGGAATGAATATTAAATTACGTGTTGCCATTAGAAATTTGTCACAGTTTTTATAATTGTCGTATTCGCCTCCACAGCCGGCGTGGCTGCGTACCTTCTTCGGCGCTGCATTTGGTTCGGTCCCGACATTTATGTCGGGATTCAAAAAATGCGCAGCGTATTTTTTGAAAGAACAAATAGAGCGCCGGCACAAGTACGCAGCCACGCCAGCTGTGGAGGCGAATGCAGTAGTCTAAAAAACTGTCGCTTATTAAGATAAAGCCAACTTCTAATAGCGCAACGCCACAATACCTAATAAATCGCGTCGGAATATTTTGTAAATTACCTTGGGTTGGCACGCAACCTTTTTCAATCATTAACCGTTTTAAACCTTTAAACGATCTACCATGCAACGCCGCTCCTTTCTCCGCAACACAAGTCTAACACTAGCCTCACTCGCATTGTTGAACAAAGATTCCCTGGCTGCATTCTTAGCCGATCCTGCCTGGAAGATAAAAATGCTAACCGATGATATCGGCGTATTCACCGAAAAAGGCGGCACCATTGCATTCCTGCTCACAAATAAGGGGATCGTTGTGGTGGATGCACAATTCCCTGATACTGCGCCGCACCTGATCGATGAATTGAAAAAGAAAAACAGCAACCCATTCCGCTACCTGATCAATACTCATCATCACGGTGATCATACGGCAGGTAATATTGCTTTCAAGGGCTTGGTAGAACATGTGGTGGCCCATGAAAATTCACTCGCCAATCAAACCCGGGTTGCAAAAGAACAAAAGAAGGAAGATCAGCAACTCTATCCTGATAAGACCTTCGACGCAGACGGCTGGCAGGAGAAAGTAGGCAAAGAAAAGATCAGGACCTATTATTTCGGTGCGGGACATACTGATGGCGACGCAATGATACATTTTCAACACGCCAATATCGTTCACATGGGCGACCTGGTGTTTAACCGCCGCCATCCATTCATTGATAAAACGGCAGGTGCAAGGATTGACAACTGGATCGTGTTGCTGGATAAGGCCATTGCAACATTCGACCGCAAAACACAATTTGTTTGCGGGCATTCAGGAAAGGATTATGATATCGTCATCAAGGCTGATGACCTTAAAGCATTCGGAGATTACCTGGGCAATGTTTTGAAATTCACCGATGGAGAGATAAAAGCAGGTAAGACAAAAGAAGAAATTCTTAAGAATAAAGATATACCAGGCTCGCCGGAGTGGAAGGGAGATGGAGCGGAAAGGGCGTTGGGGGCGGCGTATATTGAACTGACCACGAAGTAGGTTTTGCCTTCGGCAAAAAGAAATTGCCACAGAGGCACGGAAACACGGAAGTCTCATACGTTAATTTTTTCTGTGCTTCCGTGCCTCTGTGGCAATTTCACTTCTCCATTAGTTTCTCCAACACGAAATACACGATCGGACAAAAACTCGAATTCTTCATCGTCAGCGACTGCCTTTTCAACAACACATCTTCATCCGTATAAGGGAAGCGGCGGCAGTCGGAAGGACGCACTTCATAGATGCTGCAAAAATTATCCGTGCCGAGAAACGGGCAGGGTTTTGATCTGAGCACATAGTCGCCCTCACTATCGATATATAGATAAGTGTTGATAAGATCGCCTTCCTTCATCTTCAGGTGCTTGGCGATACGCTTGATATCCGGGGTTTTAAATCGAGGCGAATAGTTCTTGCAACAGTTGGCGCATTTTAGGCAATCCACCGCTTCAAAAGCCTGCTCATGCAGTTCGGGTAAGGCTTTCAGCACTTTGTTCTTGTCGGCCCGGGCCAGCAATTGCTTGTATTGCTTTTGATGATCGGCCGATTTCTTCTCCCAGTTTTTTAGCAGGTCCTCTTCCATGTGCGTGGCTATAGTGGAAGCATTTTTCCACAGCACAAAAGTACTGAACTTAATCGCACGGAATTTTGTTGTGTTATCGTAAATTTGCGGCGATTTAGGGGGCAAAAAAAGTTCAAGCAAGGTATGCCGCACAAGAGAGTGATCCCGCATGGTGCGGGAATGATGCCATGAAAAACAAATGCCCGAAACAAAAAACCAGTAAAACATAATCTTCTCCGCGTCATCCGCCAGCCGGCGGAGATGGGGGCAAAAATCTCAACATGAATATTTTCGAACAACAGCAACATGAATTTTCCGGGCGCCATATCGGCCCAGGCAAAACAGAAACAAGCGAAATGCTTAAGGTGATCGGCGTGGGATCAATTGATGAACTGATCGACAAAACGGTGCCGGCATCCATCCGTCTTAAAAAACCTTTGAAGATACCTGTTGCACAAACTGAATTTGAATACCTCGGCGAACTGAAAAAGATCGCTGCTAAGAATAAAGTTTTCAAAACTTATATCGGCCAGGGTTATTACAATACCATCACCCCCAGCGTGATCCTGCGCAATGTTTTTGAAAATCCAGGATGGTATACACAATACACTCCCTACCAGGCGGAAATATCGCAGGGTAGATTGGAAAGCCTGTTGAATTTTCAAACCATGGTGTGCGATCTCACCGGCATGGAACTAGCGAATGCGAGTTTGCTTGATGAAGCCACCGCAGCAGCAGAAGCGATGGCGATGTTGTTTCATCACAAGAACAAAACTGATGTGATCGCTTCTCCAAAATTCTTTGTGGATGAAAATGTTTTTGCACAAACAAAAGAAGTGTTGTTGACAAGGGCCACTCCTATCGGCATAGAACTCGTTCACGGCGACTATAAAACAGCCCAACTGGATGAAACTTATTTCGGCGCTATCGTTCAATACCCAAACAGTATCGGATCGGTTGAAGATTATCGTGCCTTCACTAAGAAAGTGCAGGATGTTAAAGGATATACGGTGATGGCTACCGACCTTTTGGCATTGACAGTTTTAACTCCTCCCGCTGAATTGGGCGCTGACGTTGCAATTGGCTCGGCTCAACGTTTTGGCGTGCCGCTTGGTTATGGTGGTCCACACGCTGCTTTCTTCGCAACGAAAGACGAATTCAAGCGTGGCATACCCGGCCGCATCATCGGCGTGAGCATTGATGCGCAGAACAATCGTGCTTTACGCATGGCGCTGCAAACGAGAGAGCAGCATATCAAGAGAGAGAAAGCAACTTCCAATATTTGTACAGCACAGGCATTGTTGGCAAACATGGCTGCGATGTATGCAGTGTATCATGGCCCGGAAGGATTGAAGAAGATCGCTCAGCGTGTTTATGTTGTTGCTGCTTCAATTGCCAAAGCGATGGAAGCTGCAGGAGTGAAATTATTGAACAAAAATTTCTTCGACACATTAACTTTTGAAGTGAGTGATGTGAATGCATTCAGAAATGCAGCGCTTGCCAACCAGGCAAATTTTCATTACAATAATAACGGAACAGTAACGCTTTCGATTGATGAAGTTGCATCCAACAATATCGGTGAAACCGAAAAGAATATCGCTGCGATCTTTAAAGCAATTGGTATAACACTCTACATTAAGTACGACAAGCCGGATGCAAAATATGATTGGCCGGTTGAACTTAAAAGAACATCCGCTTATCTCACTCATCCCGTTTTCAACACACATCATAGCGAAAGCCAGATGATGCGTTATATCAAATCTTTGGAGAATAAGGATCTGAGTTTGAATACGTCAATGATCTCTCTCGGCAGTTGCACTATGAAGCTGAATGCCGCTACAGAACTGATCCCTGTGAGTTGGCCGGAGTTTGGTGGCATACATCCTTTTGCTCCTGCTGCGCAAACAAAGGGCTATCAGCACATCATTTCAAAACTGGAAGATTATCTCTGTTCGATAACCGGGTTCACGGCTTGTTCGCTGCAACCTAATAGTGGCGCACAAGGTGAATATGCAGGTTTACTGGCGATACGAGCTTATCATGCCGACAGGAATGAATCGCATCGCAACGTGGTGTTGATCCCCATATCTGCGCATGGCACCAATCCGGCAAGCGCCATCATGGCCGGGATGAAAGTAGTAGTAGTGAAAAGTGATGAAGAAGGACATGTTGATATCGCTGATCTGAAATCAAAAGCAGAAGAACATAAAAATGATCTTGCTGCATTGATGGTTACTTATCCAAGTACTTATGGTGTGTTTGAAGAAGGTATCAAAAAGATCTGCAGCATCATTCATGCAAATGGCGGCCTCGTGTACATGGACGGTGCTAACATGAATGCACAGGTTGGATTGACCAGTCCGGGAATGATCGGCGCCGATGTTTGTCACCTGAACCTGCATAAAACATTTTCTATTCCACATGGCGGTGGCGGTCCGGGTGTTGGCCCGATCTGCGTGAACAATAAGCTGAAACCTTATTTGCCTGCGCACAATGTGAAAGACACTTTAGCATCAACCGAAAAATCTACAACCGCAGTTTGTGCCGCACCTTATGGCAGCGCAAGCATCTTGCTGATCAGCTATGCTTATATAAAAATGTTGGGATTGGATGGTGTAAAGAAAGCGACTGAATATGCCATCCTCAACGCCAATTATATGAAGGCGAAACTGCAGGATTATTATAAAATATTATACACTGGGAAGAATGGTTGCTGTGCGCATGAGTTCATTGTTGACCTGCGCCCTTTCAAGATCTCTGCAGGTGTTGAAGCCGAAGATGTAGCTAAAAGGCTGATGGACTACGGCTTTCATGCGCCGACGATGAGCTTTCCTGTTCCGGGAACCTTCATGGTGGAACCAACGGAAAGCGAGGACAAAGCAGAGCTCGACAGGTTTTGCGAAGCGATGATCAGCATCCACCAGGAAATAAAAAATATTGAAGAAGGCAGATCCGACAAAACAGATAATGCATTAAAGAATGCTCCTCATACACAAGCTGTTGTTTGTGCCGATGAATGGAACCACGCTTATACCAGGACGGATGCGGCATTTCCGCTTGCTTATACCATGAAGAATAAATTCTGGCCAGCGATCGCACGCATCAATAATACTTTCGGTGATAGGAATTTGATCTGCACTTGTGAGCCGATGGAGAGTTATTTGGAAGAGACGACGGGGAATTAATTTTGGTTCACGTAAAGGCACTAAGAGAGCGCAAAGGCGCAAAGACTAAAAATTTTTGCGCCTTTTGCATTTAACCTTAGCGTCTTTGCGTGAAGCGCTACAACAAATTTGTGCATACCTTGCCTAAATATGATAAGAAGACATTTGATCAAGGATAAGGAAAAAAGAAAAAGAGTTGCCCATATCGTATCGGCAGCGACGATCTTGTTGCATGCCTATGAAAATTATGAGACCCGGCACCATTCTTATCTGTTGTTCGGCATTGCTGGGCTGGTAGTGCTTACACTCGCTATCTTTCATCCTCTTATTGAAAAAAAACTGCCCTGGATCGACGGCGTCTTTTTTGTTATAGAAGCTATCCTGTCTTTAGTCGTAGCCATTGATATGTTCAATATGGGAAAGAAAAGGCTTCCTATCACTTACTTGTTGTTGGCAGCATTCCAATTTTTTATGGCTTTTTGGAAAGGGAAAAAAGGGATGGCAGCACATAAGGCGAAACACGAGGTGAAGATTGAAGATGGAAAGTTGTAAATTTCCTAATGCAAAATCAGTTTCTTCTCTACGGCGCCAATGGCTATACCGGGGTTATTATTGCAAGGCTTGCTACTGCTTATGGTCTAGAACCAATTCTAGCCGGGCGAACGGAAGCTCATATCAAACCACTCGCTGCCAGTTTGGGTCTTCTTTATGAGGTCCCTGATCTAAATGACGCCGGCAAACTAAAAAAAGTTTTATCTACTGTAAAGGTCGTATTGCATTGTGCAGGCCCGTTTGCTGATACTGCAAAACAAATGATCGATGCTTGCCTGGAGACAGGTGTGCATTATACCGACATCAATGGCGATATCGCCGTTTTTGAAATGCTTAAGAGTTACGATGCTGCGGCAAAGGCAAAGAACATCATGGTAATGCCCGGCGTTGGCTTTGACGTGGTACCAACAGATTGTATTGCGCTTCATTTAAAAAATAAAATGTCCGACGCCACGCATTTGAAATTGGCGTTTGCGTCGATCGGTGGTGGTTTGTCGCACGGCACCGCAACAACCATGGCGAGTAAGATCGGTGAAGGTGGTGCTGTTAGAGAGAACGGAAAGATCGTTCGAAAGCCATTGGGCCAAAAAGGAATGTGGGTCGACTTTTCCGGCGATGGAAAAAAATTATTTGTGATGAGCATACCATGGGGCGATATCTCCACTGCGCATTTCACCACGGGCATTCCCAATATTGAAACCTATACCGGTATCCCTCCAAAAGTCTATCGCATGCTGAAATTGCAAGGGGCTTTCAACTGGTTATTGCGTACAAATTTTGTTCGAAACATTATTAAGAAAAAGATCAATGCAAAGCCTGCCGGTCCCAGCGATGAGCAGCGGCAAAAGAGCAGCAGCATGGTTTGGGGAGAAGCTTCGAATGCAGCGGGAGAACACGTTACTGCCTCAATTAGCTGCTACGATGGTTATACTTTGACGGCGCATGGCGGACTGATCATCGTTAAAAAAATACTGGAAGGAAATTTTAAACCCGGTTATCAAACGCCGGCTGCGGCTTACGGCGAAGGACTGATCCAGGAAGTGCCGGGAACAAAAATGTTATTGAAGTAACCCGACTGCGTTATTTTAATTATATTCGATACCTGCTTTATTATTTCATTTTCTAAATACAACAATCATGAAAAAATCACTCCTGCTGGTCGTTGGTTTTTGTTTTTCGGCTGGCTATCTTTTTGCACAGGTCGAAAATGCGGATGCCACCGACAAGATCAAAAACGAAGGGCTGCGCAATTCACATGTGATGGACATCGTGCTGCATCTTACTGATATAAGCGGTCCAAGACTTACCAACTCACCCGGTTTTTTCCGCGCCGCCAATTGGGCCAAAGATGAAATGGGAAAGATGGGATTGGTGAATACCGCTCTTGAAGCATGGGGTGATTTCGGGATAGGTTGGGAGCAAACGAAATGTTATATCGCGATGACAGCGCCTTATTATTTTCCGATCATCGCAATACCAAGGGCATGGACAGGAAGTACACCCGGCAAAAAAGCTATCAGCAGTGAAGTGATGATCATCAACGCAAAGGATTCGGCTGAATTATATCAAAATTATTCCGGTAAGATCAAGGGTAAGATCGTGATGTTCTGGTCATCGGATACATTGCAACCCTCCTACAAACCAGACGGGCAGCGGATGGCAGACAGCACACTGGAAAAAATGGCCAATGCGAAACCTGATACCGGTCGCGGGGCACGTGGTAACTTTAATGCCAATAATCCGCAAATGAATGCAAGGCGGCAGGCGCAAATGTTGCAGCGCCAGATGGGTGCATTTTACAATGCAGAAAAACCGGCATTGGTGTTGAGCATGAGCCGTGCAGGAAATAACGGAACATTGTTTGTTCAAAACGGTGGCTCTTACGCAAAAGATGCTGAGAACAATTATGCCTGGGTAATGTTATCGAGTGACGACTATTTACGCATACAACGCCTCGTGACTGCCGGACAAAAAGTAGAATTGGAAGCTGATGTAAAAACAAAATTCTATACCGACGATATCAAGGGATATGATGTTGTGGGAGAGATCCCAGGAACAGATCCTACATTGAAAGATGAGGTAGTAATGGTGGGCGCTCACCTCGATAGCTGGCAGGGCGCAACCGGTGCAACCGACAACGCTGCAGGAAGTGCCGTAATGATGGAAGTGATGCGCATCCTAAAAGCAACAGGACTACAACCACGGAGAACCATTCGAATTGCATTGTGGAGTGGTGAAGAGCAAGGATTGTTGGGATCGAGGGGATATGTAAAAAATCATTTTGCTGATCCTGCTGATATGCTATTGAAACCCGAGCACGCAAAGATCTCCGCGTATTATAATTTGGATAATGGCACTGGTAAAATACGCGGCATTTATTTGCAGGGCAATAAAGATGCCGGCCCGATCTTCGAAAAATGGCTGGTACCATTTAATGATATGGGTGCAAAGACCATTACTATCAATAATACCGGCGGAACGGATCATCAGGCATTTGACGCCGTTGGTATCCCTGGCTTTCAATTCATTCAGGATCCGATCGAGTATGATACGCGTACGCATCATACCAATATGGATACTTACGACCACCTGTTGCCAGATGACCTGAAGCAGGCTGCAACGATCATTGCAAGTTTTGTGTATAATACTGCGCAGCGTGATGAAAAGATCCCAAGGAAAGATCTGCCTAAAGCAAGAGGAACAGGGGGAAGAGGATTCTAAGAAACTGGTTAATTGGTTAAATGGTTTAATTGTTGAGAAGAGGCTTTGAATTCAAAGACTTCATAACAATTAAGCCATTTAGCATTGGCGGCTTGTATAATTGACAAATGGTTTAATTGTTATGAACTCAAAGATCTCATAACAATTAAACCATTTAGCATTTTAGCAATGCTATGAATTATTTCTATTTAGCTTCTTTTGCCTCTTTAGCTACCGTCAAACGGGTGAATTCAGAACCGCTGAATATTTTTGAAAGCTTGTTGTCATTTGTCTTCTTCCACTCCGGGATATGCGTTTCGGAAACGATACGCCAGAAGTTCTTCGACTTCAGTTCATCATAATCAGGTGATTCAACGAATATGCCAACGATGGAATTGCGCTTTTTGAATTCGATCTTAACAGCTGTTTTAGCCAGGTGAGTCGGCTCAAGGAATTTCGTAATTAGTTCATTAACCATGGGTAAATTTCCTGCAAATGTAGGCTAAATAAGGCGTTCAGCCGAATTTATTTATTCGGCCATCAAATGCGTTATGCCCAGTTCCGGGTGCTTGCCTTTTATTGGGCCAAAAAACTGTATGATGCGATCGAGGTCAGCCTGCTCATCATGGCTGGTATAAAAGGGCTCGGCAAAGATGAGTTGCCTGTTTTCAAAATCAAGTCCCAGCATTACGATGGGTACGCCCGCTTTCTTTGCAATGTGATAAAAACCGGTACGTAGCCGATCTACTTTCTTTCGTGTACCCTCAGGCGAGAGGCCAATAATGAACTCGTCTTTATCCTTAAACATGGCGGCCACCTGGTCAACAAAGCCGTGTTGCTGAAATCGGTCAACCGGTATTCCACCCATTTTGCGGAAAAAAAAGCCAAAAGGCGGCTTAAACAACTCCTGTTTGCCGATGAATCTGAAACGCTCCAGGTGAAGCACTTTGCGAAATGCAAGACATACGACAACATCGGCGCTACTGGTATGCGGCGCCACGATAACAACAGCCTTTTTTAAAGAAGGAGGAAATAGGCCAACAGCTTTCCAATGGCCGAGGCGAAGATATAGTTTGCAGAGAAATCGTAACAAGTGAGCTTTGATTGAATGTAAAATGGTAAATGTAAAATATTAAATGTAAAACTCTGCAGCTTTTCAAAGAGGCGCTTACTGCAACTTTCACTACAACTGCCAACACTTTACATTTTACATTTAATATTTATCATTTTACATTTAACCCTAGATCCGGTAAACGATAGCATTGATATTCATCCCCGCTCCCACTGAGGCAAACAAAACGATATCGCCTTCACTTAGTTTGTGCTCAGGCATCGTTCCTTTTCTCACCAGGTCAAACAAGGTAGGCACAGTAGCCACTGAACTATTCCCCAATTTGTGAATGCTCATCGGCATGATATGTTCCGGTACTTCACGCATTCCGTAAAGTTTGTACATAGCCTTTATGATGCCTTCATCCATTTTTTCATTGGCCTGGTGAATAAAGACCTTCTTTAACTGGCTGATATCAACTCCGCTTTCATCAAGACAAAATTTCATGGCCGTCGGCACATACTTCATTGCGTATTCATATACTTTTCTTCCTTTCATCTTTATGTAACGAACGCGTGGATCCGAGTCGGGAAAATAAGATTTGCCTAAATTCAAATAATCAACTTCTTCGCCGCAATGCGATTGCACGCTTGATGAAAGAATACCGCTCGACCTTTCATCGGCAGTTCTTGCTTCAAGAATGCATGCACCCGCCCCATCGGAAAATATCATGCTGTCACGGTCATAAAAATCCAATACCCTAGATAAGGTTTCGGTGCCAATGACCAGCGCTTTTTTTGCAATGCCCGCTTTAAAGAATGCATCGGCCTGTATCACACCCTGTATCCACCCGGGGCAACCAAATAAAATATCATAAGGTATGCAGGAAGTATTCTTGATACCCAGCGCGTGCTTTACCCTGGAAGCCAGCGCAGGCAATAAATCCGTTTGAATGGTATGTTTGACCACGTTACCAAAATTATGCGCCACGATGATCTGGTCGATCGTTTCCGGATCGCATTGTGCGTCTTTGATCGCTTCCATTGCGGCCATGGTCGCCATATCAGAACTTTCCATTCCGGAAGGAGCATATCTCCGTTCCTCAATACCAGTTATCTGGCGAAATTTTTCCGCAACCAATTCGGGTGGAGTATCGATGGGCTTGCTGTCTTCAGCATAAAAATTATGTCCCGTAAAATCGCGGTTTGTTTTTATGTCAGGGGGAATAAAACTGCCGGTCCCTGTTATCACTGTTCTGATCATTTCTTAAAAGTTAAATGACTATAATTAGGCAGGCGAATCGTTTGTGAAGTTAAGCAATAATCAGGGGTGAGGGAAATTTTTGTATTATGGCTTTACCACAAAGACAAACAAAGATTTTACACAGAGATGCACAAAGGAGCAATGTATCTTCTTAGTGCTTCTCTGCGTTGTATTTTGCTTTGTGTCTCTTGGTGGTAAAACATTTATCATCAAGTACGCTACATTATTACAAGTTTTGTACATTTATACAAACGCCCTTAAACACTGCTAATGAGCCGTTGTTATAAATCGCTTGCATTACTCTTTCTTTACTCGTTGCTACAGCTCGCTGCCAGGTCACAGATCGTAAATATCGAAAGCGCCCGCATGCAATCTGATACCACCGGTTGGATGGGCAATGCAGGTGCATCATTTGAACTTACAAAAAACACCCAGCAGGTTTTTTCAGCCGACGCGGATGCGCATGTACAATACAAATCGAAAAAGAGTCTTTACCTCTTGCTCGGTAGTTATGGTTTTCTAAAAGCCGCAGGAACCAGTTTAATTGATAACACATTTCTTCACTTTCGTTATAACTATAAAATAAATACACTAGTGCGCTGGGAAGCTTTTACCCAGGTGCAAAAGAACGTGATCACGGGCATCAGTTCGAGGTTCCTGATCGGTACGGGGCCAAGATTCAAGTTATTATCGACAAAACTGATCAGGCTGTATGCCGCATCCCTGCTGATGTATGAGCGGGAGGACGAAACGGTGAGCAACACGATACAAAACAATATCAGGAACAGCAGTTATGTTTCGTTCACCCTTACACCGAATAAACAGGTGGAGATCATCAGCACGAGTTTCTTTCAACCCCTGCTAAATAATTGGAACGATTACAGGCTGCTCAACCAGGTGAGCATCAGGGTTAAAGCCGCTAAAAAATTGGCACTAGCATTGAAGTGGAATTATTTGAATGATAGTAAACCGGTAGCAGGTGTACCGTCAGTGAATTATAGTTTGAGCACAGGAATCAACTACGAATTTTAAATTAATACTAAGTTTGTTTTTCAATTTCAACCAATGGAATATATCAGAAAAAGCATATCGGTACTATTACTAATGGCCATCTGTTGTGCCGCAAATGCGCAACAGGTATCTATTCCTGCATATACCGGGTACGCCACGCCCATGGAGGAAAATAATGAGGACGGGGAAAGCAAGTTGTTTACTTTGTCAAATGGGTTACAAAATTGGGCCGATACCAAACAACGGATACAATTCTTTTTCAGGGTGCGTACGGCAGGCAAACTCAACCTTTCGCTGTTGGTGAAGAATGATGTCGCGGGGAACAAGATAAAAACATCACTTTCCGAAATACCACTTTCAAATACTGAAGGTTCGTTATTTCCTCCAGCTAATATCCCTCAATCAAAAGATTTTAAGTTGATCAGGATCGGCTCAGTAGAAATAAAGGATACTGGAAATTATAAATTTACCATTGCGGCGTCATCGAAAATAGGCAAAACGATCGCCGACATCAAATCCCTGGAATTAAGCGGCCCCGCCACAAAGGATATTCACTTCAACCCAAAACCAAGAAGAAATTCAGCATCGGTGCATCTTTTTTATCCGTCGTCGGATACCATGAAGGCGACTTCATTTTACAGCGAGATCACAGTCCCGAAAGACGCCGACCCTTTGTATAGCTACTATATGGCCTGTGGTTTTGCCAGGGGTTATTTTGGCATACAGGTAAATGGCCCGACCGAAAGAAGAGTAATTTTTTCCGTTTGGGATGCAGGCACAGAAGCAACAGACAGAGATAAAGTGCCGGATTCAAACAGAGTGCAATTGGTAGCAAAGGGGGAAGAAGTATTTGCCGATGCATTTGGCAATGAAGGTACTGGCGGTCATAGTCATTGGGTATATGACTGGAAAGCGGGTGAGACCTATAAATTTTTGGTGACGGCTGTAGTCGATAGTGCAGCAAATACAACGGTCTATGCAGGGTACTTCTTCATTCCTGAAACACAGAAATGGAAATTGATCGCCTGCTTCAAAGCGCCGAAGGATGGACAAAGATTGCACAAGCTATATTCCTTTGTGGAAAATTTTGAAGGGAACAACGGCCAGTTGTATCGCAAAGCTTTTTTCGGCAATCAATGGATCAGGAGAGAGACCGGCGAATGGAAGGAACTCACGAATTCAACTTTCAGCTATGATGCTACCGGCAGAGCAGGTGACCGGCTTGATTATGGCGGAGGAGCAGACAGTAACAGATTTTATCTATGGAATGGTGGGTTTAAAATGACAAATACACATTTCGGTGAAGCTTTCAACCGACAGACAATGGGTGTGAAACCAGTCGTTGATCTTTATAAGAATGAAGATAGTGCGATCGAGTTCGCCAGGGAACGGCTTCGAATTATAGAAGCCATCAACAACGGCAAAATAGATACCACCGGAAGCATCGATGGTGTTTATTACAAGATATTGCAGGAAGGAACCGGGCCACTGGTAAAGGTGACTGATACGCTGGTTGTGCGATATAAGGGCACACTGCTAAATGGAGCTGTTTTCGATGAGACAAAGGAAAAACCAGCCACATTTCCACTGAAACGACTGATCAGGGGCTGGCAGGCAGCGATGCCGTTTTGCAGGCAGGGAGGCAAAATAAGGCTGATCCTCCCCTCATCTATGGCTTATTCAATACGGAACCTGGGCACCAATATCCCTCCCAACAGCATCCTCATTTTTGACGTAGAAGTGCTGGAAATTAAGCCGTTATCACATTAAAAAAACAATCATGTCACATATTAACAATAAAACATTACCTTCGCGTATTATTTAATAACACAATACAATTAAAATGGACACAAAACAACAAGGCACCGTTAAGTTTTTCAACACTGAAAAAGGATTCGGTTTCATCAAGCATGACGACTCTAACAAAGAAACTTTTGTACACGTGAGTGGACTGATCAGCGACATTAAAGAAGGAGACAACGTTGAGTTCGATCTGCAAGAAGGTAAAAAAGGAATGAACGCAGTTAATGTGAAAGTAATAGGATAAAACCTCATCATCAACACCTTTTTTTGGGCTACACCGCTAAGTGTAGCCCTTATTTATTTTAGGGGAGTCTACCCTCGGTCTGACGCCCTCGTCTGACCGCACTGGAATCCTCACCCGGTCAGACGAGGGCGTCAGACCAGTGAGGATTCACTATCAAATGTTAAATCATTTTCCAATAAAAGCAATATTAGCGGTTAGGAGATAAATTTGCAGATACCCAAGCTGCCTGGCCTTTAATCAAATGGCCTGACAGCTTTAAATACACAAAATGAAAAGACCCATTTTCACCCTGATCGGCACCCTACTTACGGTGGCCTTATTTGCACAAAAGCCAGCTACAAAGATCGTTCTTGCCAAGGGGCAGAAGATCGTGGCGACCACAACGGTTTCGATAGTATCCAATAGTATGGGAATGGACGGCACCACCAATTCGAGCACTGAAAATTCAATGGAAGTGAAGCTGGCTACAGGTAAAGATTATACCATTAGCAACAAGCTCACCAAGATCAAATTCAGTACTGAGGGTCCCGGAATGACGACTTCCTATGATTCAGAGAAAAAAGAAGATCAGGAAACAGAGATGGGCAAGAGCATGTCGGAGAAATTGAACAAACTCAGCGATGTGATCATCGACGACAGTGGTGTTCCTTTGAATGATCCGAAACCGCAACCAAAAAAAGATGAGGAGGCCGATGCCAGCCCTATGGCAAGTTTATTCAAAATGGTTGGCGAAAACGGCAGCGATGAGGCAATTGTATCCGGTGCATTCCAATTAATACCGGCCGATAAGAAGCCCGGCGATTCCTGGTCCGACTCTTCACTCGAGGGAGATATTAAAGTAAGGCGTACTTACAACTTCAAGTCAAGCGCTGATAGTGGAGCAGTTATACAGTTGATTGCTAAGGCAGAATCTACTGGCACCATCCCTGTAATGGGCATGACCATGGAGGTAAGCACTACTACTGAAACTACTTCCGAAATACTGTTTGATATTGCAACGGGCCTTGTTAAAAGGAAATCAACAGAATCAAACGCTGAAGGCAGTTTCCAGGTAATGGGACAAACAGTTCCGTTCACTGCAAAATCAACCACAGTAAGCATTTATAAATAGATCCTCGCGTCTATAATGCAGATTTTACCGCGCCGATTATCTTACCGGACTCATTGTCCTGGACAAACAGTACGACGCTGAATCCATTGGCCATGCTACCTCGCGGCAATTGAAGTTCGATGTTGCCTATAGTATTTGTAACAGTAGCTGTATTAAGATCCCGAACAATATTATAATTATCCAGTTTCGTTCCCCGATTCTCCCCCGCCTTTATCTGCGTTACCACATCGGCTTGTACGAGCACTGCGTTGATACTCGACTTTGGCAGCAATTTATTTAGCGAGTAGCTGATCTTTACTGTTTTTCCATCAACCATCTTGTTTGATATATCGATGCTGATAGTTTCCGGCTCCTTTAAGAAATTTTCAATAGCCGTTGCGATCGACGCTTCATCGTTTCCCACCATTTCTTTTTGTCCGTTGAGGACGACCTGCGGTGTATAAATAGACTCCACGTCAAATTTTGAAGCATAATAGCGCTGGCGATTTGTAAATGATTCGGTGCTGAATGAATCAACCCAACCTAAACGATTCCAGTAATCAACATGAAAGGCAAGAGGAATGATATGTGCATCATTTTTCTTAGCATATTGACCGAGTAACTCGTCTGCCGCCGGACAACTGCTACAACCTTGTGAAGTAAATAATTCCATCACCACAAAACCTTTTTTGCTTTTTATATCTGCCTTCGCAACGCGTGATCTGTTTTGAGCACAGCTCATCACGATGATCATTAAAACGACGATGGTTGCGGCCGGGAGCAAAAGCGTTACGCGTTTCATAAAATTATTTTATTGAGCTACGATATAATATGAACGAGAGATCTTAGCAATGAGAGTATTAACTTTTTGTTTGCAGCCACCGATACCCAACTGCATTAACAATGCAGATACCACCAATGATCCACCACAAGTTAGCAAATCCAAGACTATGCGCCACCTGCGTGCCGCTACTGCTGCCGATCACCTGTGCCGCACTCCAGGCCATTGTATACAATGCTGCGTATTGCCCGCGATTGCCTTCGGTACTTCTTGAGATATACCAGGAATTCATGAAGGGCATGGCGGTCATTTCGGCCATGGTAATAACAACTGTAGACAAGGCCGCGATCAAAAATCCATTTGCCAAAGGCAGATTCAACATAAAAAAAGATATGGCCATGAAGATGGAACCATAGGTCATAAGTGTAAGGTAAGGCCGTCTTCCTTCCAGTTTAAATACGATCACCATTTCAAAGAGTGCAATGATCAACCCATTCATCGACATCACCGCACCGATCCAGAATTCATTGAGATACAAACCTTCTTTAAAAAAAAGCGGGATGGTTGTAAACAGCTGGAAGAAACAAACAGCAAAGGCAATTTGCAGGCAAATAAAATACAGGAAGTTTTTATCCTTATATGCAGATACCGACCTTTGAGCAACCGGCTTGTCTTTGGGCTTTTGCTGCTGTTGCGCTAACGATACCTTCGGCAAAAGCCATAGCAGTAAAAATGCAGCGCTGATATTGGTAAACCCGTCAACCCAGAATAACAGGTTGTAATCAATAGAAGCCAAAAAGCCACCCAGCGCACCTCCTACCCCCCAACCCAAATTGATCGCCAACCTTATGATCGAAAAAGACTGCGTGCGATTTTGAGGCGTGCTATAATGTGCAATAGCCGTGGAGTTGGCTGGCCTGAATGATTCGTTGACCATGCTCAGGAAAAAAGTGCAGATACAAATAGAATCATAAGTATGCATTTGCCCAAGCGTGATAAATAAAAGTCCACCACACAATAATGCAGCGAATTGTGTATAGTAAAATCCAAAGCGGTCACTGATCTTTCCCCCTAGGAATGCACCAACCAATGCACCGATGCCATAAATGGCCACCACCCAACCGCCTTGCGCCGTACTGTATCCAATATGCTTGCAGTACAAAGTCATGAAGGGCAATACCATCGTGCCACTGCGGTTGATCAGCATCACCACAGCGAGCAGCCACATCCGGCGGTTCAAACCGGTATATGCATTTCTATATAAATTAACGGTAGCGCTTATCATGATCCAAGCAAAGATATTTGATCATTGAAAAATAAAACTAAAGCAGATGCGGCGATAATTAGGGTATCAGTTCAAAACCAGCAGACCTTGGGATCGCTTCAAAACATTGTATGAATCGGGCTGGAGGGGCCGTAACTTTTCGTAACTGCGTATCCATCCATGCCCCTTCACAGGTTATCAGGGCGGCGAGTGTATCTCCATTTTTCCAAAGCTCGTGTTGCAAGCTCCATTTGCGGTAATTTTCGGTAGCCTTGTCCAACAATAGATTAATAGTAAGCGTATCGTCGAATTTTAATTCTGATTTGAACAAACATTCTTCCCTGAAGATGATCGGACCGATATGATGTTCCTGCATCAGCGGCACTGTGATACCATGTTCTGTAAAAAAGCGCATCCGGCAATAAGCACCAAAGTCGTAGTACTTTGAATGCAGCACGTGAAAATTCGGGTCGAGGTCAGCCCAACGGATCTCTATTGTTTTTTCGTATTTCATTATGCTAAGTTAGGGATGGAATATTTACGATTTCTTATTTACTATTGTCTAAAACTCAAAACTGCCTACCACTTCAGTAGACAGTTTTGAAACAAAAGAATAGTAAATATCAAGTCTTAAATATCAAATTACTCCCACACCTTCAGCAACTTCAGTCTCCATCCCAATTTCCAATACAGATCATATTTGTTGCGATAATCAACATAGGTCCAGTTATACAATTGCACTTCCGCCGCTGTCGAAGGTTTGAAGACCGCAGTATATAATAGCTTACCGTTTACCACATAGTTATTCAAGGTATGCAGACGCATGCCCTTGTCCCAAACCTCATCATATTTTTTTCGGAAATCATCATAGCTATTGCTATACACCTGCACTTCGGCTGTGTTTGTCTTACGCCATACCGCACTGTAATAAACTTTGTCGTTTACCACATAATTGCTGAGTATATGAATGCGCCAGCCATCTTTCCAAAGTTCATCGTATTTTTTGCGGTAGTCATCATAAGCCCAGCCATACACCTGCACCTCGCCGGCGTTGCCTTTATGCCAAACCGCAGAATACAACACTTTTCCATTGAGCACAACGTTGCTCAGTATATCCAATCGCCATCCTTGTGGCCAAAGTTCATCATACTTCTTTTTGAAATCATCATAGGCCCATCCATACACTTGTATTTCCCCTTCTGTTGAAGGTTTGAACACTGCAGTATATAAAACCACACCATCAACAACACGCTGGCTTAATATCTTCAGTCGCTGACCCTTCGCCCACAGCGCATCATATTTTGCTTTGAACTTATCGTAGGTATAATCATACACCTGCGATTCGGCGATATCTGCCTTTTCAAATACAGCAGAGCACCTGAACTGCGGAGCAGGAACTTGCTCGGGTACAATATATCCCGTGTTGTTGCAGATCATATTACTGTTATAATCGATCCAGCAATAACCTTTTTCACCGGGCGAATATTCATTATCGATTCCCCAATTGCCCCAGGAGTTTTTTATCAACCAGGCCTTCTTGCTATCATCCCAACCTACCAATACAACAAAATGTCCTACCGCATCATTGCCGATCGCTTCTGTTTCTTTAAACACGCCGCCAGTATACACCCCAAGAGTGCTTGCCGGAGGAATAAGCATACGCACCCCCAACGGTCCATATTTCACCAAAGCATCTTTAATATCTTGTACTTTGTATTTTGTATAGTCTGTCAGTATCCATCCCCACGTAACCGGATGATAAGAAGCAGCAGGTTTGGAGCATGCCATCTGCGTCCCAGTATAAGGCAACGCAGATTCTTTGCTGGCGCCATTCTTCACCAAACTCTCGTAAGCCCCGCCCAGCGTACCTCCGGCGCAAGTACCTACTTGTTTATTCCATGCCACTCCGCAGTCCAACAGTTGTTGTTCACTCATGTCGGTCTCGATGCCATTCACTAATTTATAACAGGCTTCATAAGAACCCACGCTGCCAAATGCCCAGCAACTGCCACAGGGCGCCTGCGCTTTTACCGGTGTCATGATGCCTCTATCACGCCAGTCAAATTTCGAATAAGAGTTGTACACGATCTCTAATGGCTTGTAGCCAGTCAGTTCCAATATAGATTTTTGAAAAACCAAACCGGACTGTTTGATCTGAGCTTCGGCCATAATATTTTGCCTGTTCGCTTCCTCTGGCGTTACGTTATCTTTTAAAGCTCCTGTTATGGATCTGTAGTCCTTATCTACAACATCTGTAACACCTACGGTGTAGCCAAGGTTTTTCAGTTTAATACTGGCACGCACCTGCTGCAATTTTGCTCTTACTTGCGGCGTGGCAGTAATTTCTCTTTTTTCGAAATTCACATTTCGTTCCACTTGCGCCTTAGCTTGGGATACTGTCGCTATAATAGCCAGGAAGAAAAATAATTTTTTCATGTTTTGTTGGTTTAGGTTGCAAAAGAAGGTAAAAACATCGGTGGCGGCAATACCTCAATGTGGTAGGTGGGAGAAAAGAAGCAATAAGCAAGTTGCAGGTGGCAAGAAAGCGGCCTGGCAGCTTGCAAACAAAAAGAGGCAACACGTTTAATGCTGCCCCTTGCGACTTGTGTCTTGCTACTTACTTCTATTTATACAATATCTCGTAGTACTCCTTCGCCATTCTATTACTATCAAATTGCCACCTTACATCACGCATTCCATTTTTTTGGATCTCCCTCCACACGTCGAAGTTCTCATAATACAAAGGCAACACCTGGTTCTCCAGTATCTCGTAGAGTTTATTAAGATCGTATTCATCCTGCTCGTGCACACTCATGTTGAGATAGTCAACCGGCGGCACAACAAATCCGTTATTTCCATGGCTGATGAATTCGCAGATCCATCCATCGTTTGTACTGCAGTTTACCGCACCGTTCATAGCAGCCGTCATGCCGCTTGTTCCGCTGGCTTCACGGGGCACACGAGGATTATTCAGCCAAAGATCAGAAGCTTGTTTGAGGCGCCTGCTCAATCCCAATTCATAGCCGGTACATACCGCCACGTTATCATATTTCTTGCTCAGGTGGACCAGGTTATTAAAATCACTTATCGCAGGATAATCAACAGGGTAAGGCTTTCCGGCCCAAATGATCTGCACCGGATATTTTTTATTGGCTAACAGTGCTTCAAACCTTGCCTCGTCTCTCGTGATCAGTTCTGCTCTTTTATATCCGGCAAAACGACGAGCCCACACAATGGTAAATACGCCGGGCTTGAATAATTTTCCTGTTTGATCGGCCACTACATCAAAGGCTCTTTTCTTCAAATATCTTTTGCGGTCATCAAATCCATCGTCGTTGTGTTCTTCCATGAAGCGATACAACTGTTTATCGGCCCAATACTGCCAGTTCTGCGCATTCGTAATTGCCTTGATCTCGCAGATGCCATCATATTTCTTCCACATCTGCCGGCTCACTTCTCCATGCAATTGACTTACGCCGTTTGCCAACTTCGCAAAACGCAATGCAGCCAGAGAATGGTTGAATAGGTCGCCTTCCATGCCCGTTATCTTCTTCACATCATCCAATTTCATTCCGCAGAAATAACTCATCTTTTCGCAGAGATGGATATCATGCTTTTCGTTTCCGGCTTCTTCGGGCGTGTGTGTAGTGAACACGAGGCGCTTCTTCACTTCGGCAACGCTTCCATATTTTTTATACAGGTAAAAAGCAGAGCTCACTGCATGCGCTTCATTCAAATGATACAGTTCCGGATCGAAACCGATCTCATCCATTAGTTTTGCTCCACCCACTCCCAATAAAATGAATTGGGCCACTTTGGTGGCCACGTTTGCATCGTATAAGCGATGCGTTATCGTTTGTGATACATAATCATTCTCCGGTAAGTCGGTACTCAATAAAAACAGCGGAGCGCTTTTGAATGTTTCGGGATTGAGATAATATGCTTTTACCCAAACAGGATGTTCGTGGATATCAATTTGAAATTTGATGCCGGTATCTTCCAGGAAATTATAGATCTTTTCGTTCCATTGTACTTGCAGGGTTTGATCCTGGTTGCGTGCCTGGTCATAATAACCGTACTTCCACAAAATGCCGATGCCCACTAAATTTTGCCGGAGTTCATAAGCGCTGCGCATGTGCGAGCCACTTAAAAAACCAAGTCCGCCGCTATATATCTTCAATGGTTGATGCACGGCAAACTCCATGCTGAAATAGGCGATGCGCTTTCCAAACTGATCATCAACAGGATAAGGGACCCGGAAAGGAGAAAAACTCATGAGCGTTCAGTTATTTGAAGGCGCAATATAAAAGGAAATTTTCAGGAAAATTATGGCTGTGGAAAATATTGTGTAGAACGTACACAATTATGGTTATTTACTGCAAAGGGTACTTAATGTTCTCAAATATTTCGATTATAGCCGCCCATATTTTATTCTTGTTCATAGCTCGATTTTGAATGATAAAAACCCTGTCAGTTTTAAACAGGTCATAGGCAGGCAACAGAAGGATACTGATGAATGAAAGATGCTTCCAGGCTTCCTGCAAATGCAGAAATGGAACATATCAGTACTCTTAATACAAAAAACCGGGAAAGGTAACCCCGTATTCCAATTTGTCTGAACAGATCATCATTGATGAGCCTGCTGACCTCCCGGTAAGTATCATTGGTTCAAAATAAATTATCAACCTGGCAACAAATTATGGGATATTTTTTTTAGGTTTGTCTAAATTTATTTTTAAGACTCATGAATTTTACGACAAGCGAAGAGAATTATATCAAGAGTATCTATCACCTGCAAAAGGATAGCGACACAGTGAACACCAATTCGCTTGCCGCTGAGATGCAGACTAGTGCCGCATCCGTGACCGATATGCTGAAAAAACTGCAGCGTAAAAAATTGTTACAATACGAGCGTTATAAGGGCTTCAAATTAAATGAGACCGGCAAAAAGGTAGCGCTCGGCGTTGTACGCAAGCACCGGCTCTGGGAATATTTTTTGGTGGAAAAACTGGGCTTTGCCTGGGATAAAGTGCACCCCATTGCTGAAGAACTGGAACATATCAGCAGCGATGAGCTGATAAAACGCCTGGAGCAATTTCTCGGCAACCCTTCTTTTGATCCGCATGGCGATCCCATCCCCGATCGCAATGGAAAGATCCCTGTTATCAAACAGCTCAATCTTTCTTCTTTGCCCGTAAAACAACAAGCAACAGTTAGTTCTGTAGGCAATCAAACAACTCAAATGCTGGAAATGCTGAAGCATTATCATATCGGCATTGGCACTTCTATCACCGTGCTTAAACGATTTGAATTTGATGGCTCACTCGAAATAAAAGTTTTAAAACAGCCAGCCTGTATCATCAGCGAACAGGTGGCAAAAAATGTGTTTGTACATTATGACGAATAAGGACCATGATGTTTCTTTAAGCGAAGTACATCAAACGATCGATACTACTGGAAAAAAGACCAACTGGCGCCGGGCATTTTCTTTCCTTGGGCCCGCTTATCTCGTGAGCGTGGGTTATATGGACCCGGGTAACTGGGCAACTGATCTACAGGGTGGAAGCCAATTTGGTTATAAACTGATCTGGGTACTGTTGATGAGCAACCTGATGGCATTATTGTTACAGGGGCTCTCCGCACGGCTCGGTATCGTACGTGGGCGTGATCTTGCGCAGGCAAATAGGGAAGCTTATCCCAAGGCCGTCAATTTCGTTTTATACCTGCTCGCAGAGATCGCCATTGCTGCCTGCGATCTTGCAGAAGTATTAGGAATGGCTATCGGTATTAAATTACTGACTGGTGCTTTTTTCCCACATCCCCTACCGCTGGTTTGGGGCGTTTCGATAACAGTGTTGGACACTTTCCTTTTGTTGTATTTGCAAAGATTGGGGATGCGCAAGATGGAAGCATTTATCATCGCGTTGGTTGCCATTATCGGCCTGTGTTTTTTAATAGAGATCGTGCTGGCGAAGCCCGGTGTTGCAGATGTGGCTTCAGGTTTTATCCCCGGCAAACTTAACAGCGAAGCATTATACATCGCCATTGGTATCATCGGCGCCACGGTTATGCCGCATAACTTATACCTGCACTCAGCCTTGGTACAAACGCGAAAGATCGACCGAACGGATTTTGGAATAAAGCAAGCACTCAAATTTAATCGTATCGATACTACCATTGCGTTGAACCTCGCATTTCTTGTCAACGCCGCGATATTAATACTGGCTGCGAAGGTTTTTTTCACTACCGGGCATTCAGAAGTGGCAAAAATTGAAGATGCCCATCAACTATTACCTACATTTTTGGGGAAAGCTGCTCCAATACTTTTTGCCGTTGCATTAATAGCAGCCGGACAAAGTAGTACCATCACCGGCACTTTAGCCGGGCAGATCATCATGGAAGGATATTTAAGCCTTCGGATCAATCCTTTGCTCAGACGTTTGATAACAAGGTTGCTAGCGATCATTCCGGCATTGATCGTGATCATTGTTTACGGCGAACAAGATGTTGATGCGCTCCTGGTATTCAGCCAGGTGATCCTGGCATTGCAATTGGGCTTCGCAATTATTCCATTGATCCATTTCGTGAGCGATAAAAAGAAGATGGGAAACTTCGCGATAAAAACTCCTACTAAGATCGCGGCATGGGCGATCGCCGCTGTGCTCATTGCATTGAACATACAAAATCTCATCAATGAGGTATCTAATCTATTCAAGAGCGATTCAATTATACCACAGATATTGGTCATTGCCGCCGGAACTTTTTTCCTTGCATTGCTATTGTATATAATTGTGCATCCGTTTCTGCTTAAAACAAAAAAACCGGCTTCCATTCAAATGCATCCTAGCCCGATCATGAAAGAATTCAACATACCCGTGTTCACCAAAATTGCGGTAGCGCTTGATTACAGCGAGCACGACGAGAAATTGCTGGCCTATGCGGCAGGACAGGGAAAAGAGGACACACATTATCTACTTATCCATATTGTTGAAAGTGCGTCAGCGGTATTGCTGGGCAACCAAAGCGACGACTACGAAACGAGAAGGGACCAGGAAAGAATGGACAGTTATGTATCAGAATTACAAAAACGCGGCCTCATTGCAGAAGGCTTCCTGGGTTATAAGAACCGTGCAAAGGAGATCGTGCGGTTGGCAAAAGCGGTGAATGCCGATATGATCGTAATGGGTGCACATGGCCACACAGGGTTAAAAGACTTTATTTATGGAGAAACGGTAAATACTGTGAGGCATGAGCTGAAGATACCTGTGCTCATCGTTAATTTATAGCCATCGAAGATAATTGCAGGTCGATCTTATTGTTCCACTCGGCCTGAACATTTTTTAGCCTGCCGTTCATTGTCTCGTTATCATATTGATTCTGCATGCTTTCCAGTTCATCATAACTTTCGTTATATATCTTGTCCAGCAGTTCATTGTAATTATCAAACGTGAATTTTGCTGCCTTTAGTTTCCTGATAAAAATGCAGGTGGCGATATAAGTGATATCAAAATGATGTTGTTCGTGGTTCAACGCATATTCATTTGCCAGGTTGCGCTTGACCCAGGATTTATCTTTGTCATAAAAACAATAAACGGAAATATTCAATCCTCCCCTATTGTTCGTAGCACGCATCGAGCAGGAATAACCAAATCCCGAACTCGTGATCGCAGCTGCAATACTCCTGTTATCTGGACGCCCTTGAAAATCATTCCATGCCAGCTTATTATCCGGACGGTAAAATATGGTATCGCTTCCGCTTCTGTTCGTTCCGCGCCATGATACAGTTGTAGTTAACTGGGCGTGCACCGCCTGGGTCATTAAAAGGGTAAAACCAATGAGGAGTTGTTTCATATTATGCTGGTAGAATCAAAACACAAAAAAACAAAGATTATTGCGATCGTAGCCGCTGCTCAACTAGTTTTATAATATCATTAACAGCTATTAATTCCATGCATTTGAAGTGCCCCTTGGGACATTTATCATAACCGATCTTGCTGCAGGGACGGCACCAGAGTTTGTTGATCTCCACCACGTCAAATTCCCGCGTGGATTTTTTCCCATAGTAAGGATACATGCCAAAAGCCGGTACAGTATTGCCCCACAAAGAAATGATCGGTTTTTGAAAAGCGGCTGCAATATGCATCAGACCCGTATCATTGGTGATCACGAGTTTTGATCGACGCACAAGGTCGGCCGATTCATTCAGGTTAAATTTACCGCAGGCATTATAGATCTTAATACTATCAACAAGGGAGATATCCAGGCCATCTGCATAATCTTCTTTTCCGCCAAGCAAAATGATGGGATGCTGAATGGCTGCGCACAAGTCTTTCAATTTATGCAGCGGTAATTTCTTGGTATTCAGCGCCGCTCCGATCACGATGGCGATATAGCCGTGCAAATGTGAAACGGGAAGATCTTTATTATTTACAACATCAGCTTCCGGAACAAAATAATCCAATCCCATTCCATCATCCGCCACTCCCAACGAAGCCACTGTCTCGAGGTAACGATCTACTATATGCTTTTTGGGAAGGACGTTTACTTTAAGATTGACATAAATATATTTTTCAATATTCAGTTTATTGAAAGAAAAGGATTTGACCTCTTTTAAAAATCGCTTGATGCGAAGTGTGCGCAGGTTGTGGTGAAGGTCGATGATATAATCGTACTCTTCTATCTTCAATTCATGCAGCATCAGCTCAAAGCTATCGCCGAGAATATGGATCTTGTCGATGTACGGATTAGTGGCAACGATACCCCTGAATGATTGCTTGGTTAGATAATGTATCTCCGCATCAGGGTATTTTTTTCGCAGGCAACGAATCACCGGCGTTGTGAGGACGATGTCGCCGATGGAGGAAAAACGTATGATGAGAAACTTTGCCAATTTTAATTTTTCTCTACATAATTTAAGTCTTTGCCAAAAGTCTCTTCAGTAAATATAGCTGCTATGACCGTAACGGCCATTACAACACAACCGGTTATCAATCCACTTTGTACATATGAAAAACTATGTTGTAGCCAGTTGAAGAGAAGCAATGTTAGTGGCAGCGATCCCCGTACCATATTTGGCGCGGTAGTAGCCGCCATAGCCCGTAAGTTTGTTCCAAACTGCTCGGCAGCCATCGTTACAAACAAAGCCCAAAAGCCGGTACCAAATCCCATGGCGGCGCAAATAAGATACATGGCCGCTTGCGAGTCATTCAACGGCGAGAAATAAAGGCCGATCGAAATGATCGTCATCAGGTAAAAGATATACAAGGCTTTCTTCCTGCTTTTCAGCCATTGGCTTACAAAACCAACAAGTATGTCGGCAATAGAGATCGCGATATAGGCAAACATGGTGGCTTTGCCCGGTATGATCTCATCTTTGATGCCGAAGCGTTTTCCGAATTCATTTGAAAATACGATCAATATACCTATTACATACCATGTAGGCAAACCGATCAGGATACTCAAAAGATATTTTCGAAATCTTTTACCATTATTAAAGAACATCAAATAGTTACCCCGCACAATATTCATTTCTTTTACTTGTTTGTACATACCCGACTCAAAAACAGACACACGCAATATCAACAAGCAAAAACCCAGCCCTCCACCGATAAAATAACAGACACGCCAATCAAAGCTCCGGGAAATAAAATAAGCCACTACCGCACCGGTAAGCCCGATACCTGCCACAAAAGAAGTAGCTATCCCCCGCTTCTCTTTAGATACCAATTCAGTTACTAATGTAATGCCAGCGCCAAGTTCACCAGCCAGGCCTATTCCAGCAAAAAATCTTGTCCAGGCATATTGATCAACCGTATGAACAAATCCATTAACGATATTGGCAACAGAATACAATATGATAGAACCAAACAAAACACTTAACCTTCCTCTTTTATCTCCCATGATACCCCAGATAATTCCACCGATCAATAACCCCACCATCTGCAAGCTGATAATATGCTCACCACTTTTTTTCACAGCTTCGGCATCAAGCCCCATTGATCGCAAACTTGGTACCCTTATGATATTAAATAGCAACAGGTCATAGATATCAACAAAATATCCCAGCGCAGCTACCAGAACAATAATATTAAAGACTTTATTGGAGGGCTTATGATTTTGCATCAGTTCCTTGTTTCTTCTTTCCAAAAAATAGCTTTATTAGCAAAGGGGCTGTGGTAACCAGTACAATACCCAATACAATGATCTCAAGATGATCTTTTAGGTCGAATCCAAATTGAGATAATATCCATTTTTGTAAAAAGAATCCTGCAAATAACATGGCGGTCACCCAGGCGATGCATCCCACGATATTAAAAAAATGGAATCTCTTTTTATCCATCTGCACGATACCGGCTACGATGGGTGCAAACGTTCTGATAAAGGGCACAAACCGGGCAGCCACAATTGCAACTGCACCATGGCGTTCATAAAAATCATGCGCTTCCTGCAGATAACGTTTCTTGAAAAACCACCTATCCTTCCAACTGTACATTCCCGTACCGAATTTTCGCCCGGTCCAATAGCCAACAACATTTCCCATTATACCGCAGAATGAGATCAATGCGGTTAGCAGGAATAGATCCAGCAGATAGGAATGATTGTTATCGAGTCCAAATAATTTTAAGAACTGGTATCCCAGGCCGGGCACCACTCCTGTGTCTGTCTTAATTTCGTGCGCATACATCCCAGCCACAAAAAGCAAAGAGTCTCCTGGCAGAAAGAATCCAACAAACAGCCCGGTCTCGGCAAATACTACGAGCAACAGCAACCATAGGCCGCCGTTCTCAATATACCATTGCGGTTGCAACAATTGTGTCCAGTGAAAATCAAGTAAGATAAAATCGAGCATCTGATGGTTTAAAAATTATGAATGTTCCAGCTGGCCCTCCCATTTACTAACGGCAGCCGTTGCAAGGGCGTTACCCAAAACGTTTGTCATGGTGCGGCCCATATCGCAAAATACGTCGATGGCCAAAATTAAACCAATGCCTTCGGGTGGAATGTTAAACATTCCACAAGTTGCCAATATCACTACCAATGATGCTCTCGGAACACCAGCTATACCCTTACTGGTAAGCATGAATACGAGTAACATGGATATCTGCATCGTCACGTCGCCGGTTATGGATGTAATATTGAATGCCTGTGCTATGAACATACTGGCGAAGGTCATATACATCATACTACCATCCAGGTTGAACGAATAGCCCAACGGCAGTACGAAAGAAACGATCTTGTTATTGCAACCAAAGCGCTCCATCTCTTCCACCAGTTTTGGAAATACCGCTTCGCTGCTCGCCGTGCTGAACGCAATGACCATGGGCGGATAGATCCTTTTTAATAAAACAGCAAGGCGACGTTTTAAGAACAAATAGCCCACGCCTAAAAGTACCAGCCATAGAACCACCAACCCAAGATAAAAAGATCCAATATATTTTGCATAAGTAGTGAGTATGCCCAAACCTTTTTGAGAGATCACGGCACACATGGCACCAAATACACCAACGGGTGCAACCCACATCACGTATCCAACCATTTTCAATATCACATGTGTCAACGAATCAAGTGCGCTGATAAGTGCATCTCCTTTTTTCCCAATAGCTGTGAGTGCTATACCAAAGAAAACAGAGAACACAACCAATTGCAGTATCTCATTGGTTGCCATAGATTCGATCAGGCTTCTCGGCACAACATGCTCCACAAATTTTGCCAGTGAAAATTCCGAACTTTTACTCATCAGGTCCTTAACGCCTTCAACGTCGGTATTGGCGAGATTGGCACCAACACCGGGTTTGGTAATATTCACCAGTACAAGTCCGAGAAATAAACTAACCAATGATGCAGAAACAAACCAGAGCATTGCCTTGCCACCCACACGTCCTACAGTTTTCAGGTCGCCCAATCTTGCTATACCCACTACTAAGGTCGCGAAAACAAGCGGCGCAATGATCATCTGCACCATGCGCAGGAATATCGTGGTGAGTAATTTTATTTTGGGCCCGAAATCTTTTATGAAAGCCGGCGACGCATTTTGATTAATGTAGTAACCCACGATAATACCCAATACCATCGCGATCAGGATGTATAGGGTAAGCTTGCTTCGTTTGGCTGGCTGATGCGTAATTTCCATATTTAAGCAATTAGTAACGCAATATAATATTTAAACCTGTGAATCGCGGCCGGATGTAAAAAAGTACCCGCGGTTGCCGAATTAGGAATTTATTGCTTACTTTTCCAATCTATTATTCATCAAAACCAACCAACGATTATGAGTTTATTTGTAAAAAAGTCGGTAAGCCAGTTGATGGCTGATGCTGGTGATTCTGAGAAAGGACTTAAACGGACGCTTGGTTCGGGCTCACTGGTAGCGCTTGGAATAGGCGCCATCATCGGAGCCGGATTATTTGTAAGAACAGCTGCAGCTACTGCTCAAAATGCAGGACCTTCTGTTACACTTGGATTTATTGTTGCGGCGATAGGTTGCGCTTTAGCCGGACTTTGCTATGCTGAACTTTCATCTTCTATCCCCATTTCCGGTAGTGCATACACGTATACATATGCTACCATGGGTGAACTTTTAGCCTGGATAATCGGTTGGGATCTTGTGTTGGAATATGCGGTTGGTGCTGCAACGGTAGGTATCGCATGGAGCGAATATTTGAATAATTTGCTTGTGCAGGTTTTTCACATGAACCCCATACCGTATGAATGGTGCCACTCGCCGTTTGAATCACTCAAAGATGCATCGGGTACTGTTATTTCCCATGGAATGATGAATATACCAGCATTCGGGATCATAGCTTTGCTGAGTTTACTATTGATAAAGGGAACTAAAGAATCTGCATTTGTCAATGGCATAATCGTAGTCACAAAAGTGGCCATTGTTATAATGATCATTGTACTTGGATGGGGATTCATTAATTCTTCTAATCATACACCTTATATACCCGATGCAACAACCTATACCGATAGCCAGGGAATAGGACATAACTACGGGGGAATAATGGGTATCCTTGGAGCCGCCGGCGTGGTATTCTTTGCTTTTATTGGGTTTGATGCAGTGAGTACTGCGGCACAAGAAACAAAGAATCCAAAAAAATCAATGCCAATTGGTATACTTGGGTCGCTTGCCGTTTGTACCATACTGTATATATTGTTTGCTCATGTATTAACAGGACTTGCCCCGGTAGAATTTTTCCGCGAGGCAGGAAAAGAAGCTTCGGTTGTAAAAGCAATTGATAAGTTCATGCCGAGCTACCATTGGCTTGCGAACCTTGTAACTGTAGCGATATTGGCCGGATTCTCTTCTGTGATCCTGGTAATGTTGTTGGGACAAAGTCGCGTGTTCTATTCTATGAGCCGCGACGGATTGCTACCTAAAGTTTTCAGTGATGTGCATCCTAAATTTAAAACACCTTATAAAGCTAACCTCATCTTCTTAGTAGTAGTTGGCGCATTCGCTGCATTTGTACCAGGAGATATCGTTGGCGACATGACAAGTATCGGAACATTATTTGCTTTCATGCTGGTTTGTGCAGCCGTGATCATCTTGAGAAAAACAGACCCGGATCATCCAAGAGAATTCAAAACTCCGTTTGTACCGTTGGTGCCGATCCTTGGCATATTGGTTTGTGGAGCTATGATCTTCGGATTGGGCTGGACAAATTGGTTGAGGTTAGGTGGATGGTTGCTGGTGGGCTTCGTTATTTATTTTGCTTACAGCAAGAACCACAGCAAACTTCGGAATCCGGATAAAATGGATTAATAGATCTTATTGATAAGAAAATGCCCCGCGGATCCGCGGGGCATTTTTATTTACTTGATATCAAGCTCGGTCACAAACATATGCGTCGGCTGGCTGGCGCTTTCATGCCAGGCTGGTAGCGGGCCGTATTGTATAGCTTTGATGTGAACATATCTTGCAGAAACAGGAGTGAATGATGCTTCAATTTCTTTTGTTTGAACATTCAGATCTTCAACAGGCAAATATTTTTCGCCGCTATATACCTGGGTGAATTGTTTCCCATCCGCTGACACTTCAATAATAATTTGGCGGGGTACAACGATCCACGCCCTCGTGTCTTGTAAAAACGTTCCTAAAAATTTCGAGATCGTGTTTGTTTCCTGCATATCGATCACGGCATCGAGATCAACTTTTTGATATCCCTGCCAATTACCCTTTCGCCAATCGGCGCTACCCTTAATGCCATCGATCAACGCTTCTTTGCCGCCCCCATCATAGGCTTGTTCAAAGGCAGTGTTTAACTTGATCGACCAGTTGTGTGGGGTTTCAAAATAATTTGCCGTGGTCACATAACTCACTTCGCCATTTTTGTTTATCGCAATGGCCTTAACAACAGTCGTGCTGTTGATCATGAAAGGGTTGGTATATTTTATTGATGCCTCAGTCGGAAACGAGCCATCAGTGGTATAATAATAACTCACATCTTGCTGATCGGAATAAATGCGGATCGTCTTAATTCCCTTGAATGACATTTCTCCACCCTCAACAACAGGATTCAACACGATCAAATTGTCCTTGATCGAAGTAGATGGGAAATCTGTTGCACCAAATGCAGAAGGCTTTGGCCCCATATTGAATTTCAGTTCACCTCCCTGGTAAATATTCGAATAAGATAATGCCGACCTTGTATGCGCCTTGCCATTCAGCGAAGCAGACTGAACATAGAAATTTTTATCACTGACCCCGTTTCCTTTTATCGAAAATGTTTTTCCATTCTCCAGGTGAATAACAACTTCTTTAAAAAGCGGCGTACCGATGATGTAATCAGTAGTACCCGGAGTAACAGGATAAAAACCCATCGCACTCAATACATACCAGGCACTCATTTGCCCGCAATCTTCATTGCCTGCAAGTCCATCCGGCGCATCATGATACATTTCGTTCATCATCTGATGCACTTTCTCCTGTGTCTTGTAAGCTGCACCAGCAAAATTATAGAGGTAGGTGATATGATGGCTAGGCTCATTGCCATGCGCATACTGTCCTACAAGTCCGGATATATCACTTTGATCTCTTCCGGTAGTTTGCGAATTCTCGGAAAACAGTTTGTCTAACTTTTCCTCCAGCTTTTTTCGGCCACCGATCATTTTCAGATAACCATCGATATCCTGCGGGGTATAAAAAGAATATTGCCAGCTATTGGCCTCTGTAAAATTATTATTCACTTCCCGTGGATCAAAAGGAGAAACCCAGTTGCCATTTTTCCGTGGGCGCATGAACCCCGTTTGCAGGTCGAGCAGATTTTTATAGGATTGCGCTCGTTTGATATAAGTTTCATAGCCCGATCTATCATTCATTTGTTTGGCAAACTGCGCAATGCACCAATCATCATAAGCATACTCCAATGTTTTACTCACACTTTCGTGCTCATCATCCATTTGCAAAAAACCATGATCGATCAATGCGGGCAAGCCGAGGTGTTTCCAGGTAGCACTTTTTTTCATCGCCTCGAGTGCAAGCTTTGTATCGAAGCCAGTAATGCCTTTCATATAGGCATCCACGATCACGGGCACGCTATGGTAACCGATCATACAATCCGTTTCACAACTGCTGAGTTCCCACACGGGCAGGCGGCCACCTTCCTGGTATTGGGCAAGAAAGGATTGAATATAATCCAGCGTTCGTTTCCGATCAATGATCGTATACAATGGATGAGCGCCGCGATAAGTGTCCCAAAGCGAGAATACTGAATAGTTGGTAAAGCCCTTTGCGGTATGGATCTTATTGTCCCTGCCGCGATATTGCCCGTCAACATCCATATTAATATTGGGCACTACCATCGTGTGATATAAGGCAGTATAGAAAATATGCAATTGCTTTTGATCATCACTCTTCGCCTCTATCTTGTTTAATTCAGCATTCCATTTTTGTTGTGCGTTTGCTTTCACTTTTTCAAAATCCCAACCGGGCAATTCTGCTTTCAAATTTCTTTGAGCACCTTCAACACTTACTAAAGAGATCGCCACTTTTGCCATGATCGTCGGCTTATTCAGATTGATAAATTGAAACCAGGCTTTTAGGTTTTTACCCGTCTCTGATCTGCCGTCCATCAACGCTTTATCATCATGCCAGATACCTGAATTGGTGAATGGTGTAGAAAACTCAATGGCAAAATAGATATACTGATCCTCGGCCCATGCCTTGCTCCTTCTCATGCCGGTGATGGTATGATCATTGACGATCTGGATGGAAGATTCGATCACTTCATCACGATGCTTGAGATCGAGAATGATATTAGCATTCCCGCCTTTGGTAAAACTGTATTTATGAAATCCAACTCTTTCCGTTGTTGTCAGTTCAACATTGATCTGGTCGTCATCCAGCTTAACCGAATAATATCCCGGTGATGCCTTTTCATTTGCATGAGAAAATTTGGAGCCGTAAACTTTATTGTCTGGCGAAGGAGTTCCGCTCATTGGCATCAACAAAATATCGCCATAATCACTGCAGCCCGTACCGCTCAGGTGTGTATGTGTGAATCCGTAGATATAGTTGTCGGAATAATGATAACCACTGCAACCGTCCCAGCCCTCAAGCCTTGTGTCCGGACTCAACTGTACCATGCCATGTGGAACCACAGCCCCTGGATAGGTATGTCCGTGCCCACCCGTGCCGATCAATGGATTGACGTATTGGGAAAGGTTTTTTTGTGCGAACAGGTTAAAAGAGAAAAGGAGGAAAAGGATCGAGGTAGATGCTAGTTGTTTTTTCACTGCAAACATTTTATGCAAGATAAAACTTTATAAAAAAGCATCCTTCAAAATAAAAAATCCCACAAAGGTTCAAAGTATACAAAGAAAGACTTTGTGTACTTCGAAACTTTGTGGGATACCATTCAATTTTAAACCGCCAAATGTTCTAACTTCTTAGAACGGCAGATCATCAACAGCGGCCGGAGTGGCAGTAGTCGCTTCTGAAGTAGCAACTGGCCCTTTTTGCATACCGGTGTTCGTCACATTACCTGCATTAGCACCCTGGCCTTCACCGGTTCCGCCGACAAGCTGTAGCGATTGCACACGCATGCGCAAAGTTGCCGCAGGTTGGCCTTCTTTATTGGTATAACCATCGGCTTCAGGCGTACCTTCAGCATACACTGTTTTACCCTTGGTGAGATACGGCGCAACGCCGGTTTTGTCTGTCCAGTAAGCGCATTCCACCCAAGTTGTCTTTTCTTTCAAGATGCCCTGTGCATCTTTGTAGCGCTCGGTATGCGCAACGCTGAAGTTGATAACATTTCTTCCGTTCACTTCTTTCATGATGCAATCCTTACCAAGGTTGCCCACGATCTGTAGCTTAATCATAACTGTTGTGTTTTTAAATTATTAATCGATGTATCTAATTGCGATGTTATGTGTTTTACTAAAGATAAAAGCTAATCCCATATATTGGCTCTTTGTGCTTTTAATGTGCGTAAATAATCGAGTAATTGCCCCGTGTGTACTCCTTCATGATACCCAATACGTAGCAGGAAGTCGCCCAGTTTGCGATGCTGCTTTTTTTCCGGTCGGATGATATTTATTTCATCCAGTTCCTTCATAGAAAATGAGTTCACCATCTTCAGGAATTTTTCGCGGTAGGGCTGGGCATTCCTTAATTCGTCGTCCACGGTGGAGTAAGGGTTACCCGCCAGCGGGCTGGTGAAACCTTCGAGGCTGCCACGATGCAAGATGATATGTTGATAAGCAATCTCCGTTTCCAGCACATGGCGTATCATTTCAATACAACTCATGGCATCAACATCGGGCCTCCAATACAGGTGTTCTTCGGAAATGGCTTTCCACACCTTGATGCTCCTCCGCCTGATCTCTTCAAAATTCAATATCAATAATTCTTTCGCATTCATGTTCCATGATTGATTGAATTCAATATAGTCTAATGTATCTTCCGCTTTCATAGCCTTTTCATTGTCACATTTTTCCAAGCCTTGTTTTCTCAACACAGAGTTTTGGTAGTGAGTTAGTTTGACATAATTGGGTAATCACTCATTATCTTGGCGTCCCTTTGAGCCGCTTCTAGACAATATGCAACCAATAAACAAAGCCCATTGTGTTCGATTCCCATTTTTCTACTCTCATTGGTCGCAACTGATAAATCTTCAAAAAAAGATTCAATACTATTCAAATTTTCAGGACTAAATAGGCTGATATCTAGCCTATCTCCGTATTTATCCATCAACCACGGAAACAGGGTTCTACTTCTGATTTTTTGATGAGTTTCCTGTTCCAATGTTTCACCCTCGTCTACCAATGAATTTAGATAAAAGCCGAGAAAAGTATATGCAACTGGATGTCTCATCTTTTGATTTTAATATTAAAAAACTAACTGACAGTTTACGGTCTAATTCATCTTCTTCTTCAAAGTACTCACCTGGCTCTGCAGGTTATTTACCATGCTGGCCAGCGAATTCACGTCCCAGCGCTGCTGTTGGCTCACCTTGCTGATCACCATCTGCGCCTGCCACAGTTCCACAATATCTTCTGCATTGACCTGGTAAGGTTGAAACTGGGGATTATCACTCACGAGCGTTAATTTATTTTTTGCCCGGTTATTTTTTTCCACGCGTTTGTATACGATCCCTTCATTACGGCTCACCACTATATAAGGCTGACTATTTTTAATATCATTGGGATTCTCGAGCTTCTCACCTACGATGATGCTGCCGCTTGGCGTGGGCAACATACTATCACCGATGATCTCAAAAGCACGGTAATTACCGCCCGACAACATTGGCAGCGTAAAAGTATTGAGCTCGTCGATGAACTCGCTATCGGCATAGCTGGCGAGATAACCCGCAGCCGCTTTAACCGGAACAAAATGGATCAGGTTCCTGTCGGCCGTCATCATCTTTTGCTGGCGGCGCTTGGCAAGATAATTACCCGATGCATTGCTCAGGTCCTTCAGCAAGAGCTCATCCAGCGTAAGCTTGAACATATCGGCAACGATCTCCAATACGTCGAGCCTGGGATCAGCACGTTCTTCTTCATAGGCCCCGATCAAGGAACGCTTGATGCGTAATTTGTTTGCAAATTCTTCCTGCGTCCATCCGCGGAGTTTGCGCAGGTACTTGAGGTTTTGTCCGGCTAATGACATGATGCAACTAATTTGATTAGCACAAATATACTAATTATTTTAGTTGTTCCAAATTTATTTTTTGGTGCCACAGATTACACAGATTGTCACGGATTTTGTTTCCCGCAGTTAGCGCAGATAACGTGATGAACATCAACTGTTCTCTGTTAATCAGTGTAATCTGTGGCAAACCATCAGCCGCAGGCTGATAAACTAATTTCTGGCGCCGTTACCGTATTTTTGCTGCAAATCTTTTTTATGAATTACACCCTGGTAATACATAGCATTTTACGCTGGGCCGTTGTGCTCTTTGGTTTGTGGGCATTGATCAATGCCCTCTCGGGCGTTTTTTCCAAAAGGGCATACAAGCCGGGTGACAGGCGCACGGGCCTGTTCTTCATGATCAGCTGCGATATACAATTATTGCTCGGACTGATCTTATATTTCAATGGCATGTGGTTCAACATGCTTAAATCAAATCCAAAAGAAGTGATGAAAGATAGTGTGGCTCGCTTTTTCACGGTAGAGCATGCACTAATGATGATCATCGCGTGGATATTGGTACATGTCGGATATAGCATGGTGAAGCGTGCCGACACAGATGCACTGAAACACAAACGCAGCCTCCTCTTTTTCGGCATCGCCATATTGATCATATTGGCAATGATACCATGGCCATTCAGGATACCGGGTATTGGAAGAGAATGGTTCCCGAAGTTTGGGTAATTCATACAACAATATAATTTTAGAAAATCAGATACTGAGGAATGGCAACTAAAAAGAAAGAACAACCAATTATTCTCATCACCAATGATGACGGAATTACAGCACCAGGGATACGGGCTCTCGTAGAAGCAGCAAGACCACTCGGCAAAGTAGTAGTAGTGGCGCCCGACAAACCACAAAGCGGCATGGGACATGCGATCACCATCGGCACACCACTGCGCATGGACAAGGTGGAAATGTTCGACGGCATTGAAGCATGGCAAACATCGGGTACGCCCGTGGATTGCGTAAAACTTGCCGTGGATAAGATATTGCATCGCAAGCCAGATCTCTGCATCAGCGGTGTCAACCATGGCGCCAATCATTCCATCAATGTCATCTACAGCGGCACAATGAGTGCGGCCATGGAAGCCTCTATCGAAAGTATTCCCAGCATCGGCTTTTCGTTGCTCGACTATCGTTTTGAAGCCGATTTTACTGCGGCAACATTCTACGCCAACCTGATCATCAAAACCATCCTGAAACAAAAACTGGATAAGCACTTATTATTGAATGTAAATATTCCTCCTGTTCCGAAAGACGAGATCAAGGGCATCAAGATCTGCAAACAAGCCTATGCCAAATACGTGGAGGATTTTGACGAACGCAAGGATCCACAGGGAAAAAAATATTACTGGCTTACCGGCGAATTTGTAAACTTTGATAAAAGTAAGGATACCGATGTATGGGCCCTGCAACATAATTATGTAAGCGTGGTACCTGTACAATTCGACCTTACCAACTATACCTTAAAACAGCAACTCGAAAAAAAGAAATTATTCAAATGATATTTAAAAGAGACAGTTTTATTTTAGGCGCCATTTTAGGTTTTATTGGCCCCTTGGTAGGAATCATTATTTTCAAAATGACAAAATTCCAGGCCAGCAGCTACAGGGACACTTTTAATTTCATGCTCTTCGAGGAAACCGGCCACCGCACGCTTACCGTGGCATTGAGCCTTTCGCTTTTGGTAAATGCCGTGCTATTCACCATTTATATAAATACGCGAAGGGATAAAACAGCCAAGGGGATATTTGCACTTACATTGGTATATGGGATAATGGTGTTGTGTATAAAGACCTTTAGTTGACACCCCCCTCCGCCCCCTTGAAGGGGGAACCTGGACCTCAATTATTTCAGGCCCTTTTCAATTCTTTGAAGAACGGATTCTAAATCGCTTTTGATTTCTTTTGTTGTAACGCGAAGTACTGTCAAACCTAACTCTTCCATATCTTTTTGGCGTATCGCATCATTACCACTACCCTTTTTTCAGCAGTTCTGCTCCTTTGGCGCCGATGACATATGATACCCCCGCCGTATTACCGGTAACGGGTGTTGGCGCTATGGACGCATCGATGACCCTTAACCCCAAAATGCCATGTACTTTAAGGTCGGGATCTACTACCGATGTCAGAGGATCTGTGCCCATTGTGCAGGAACCGATATAGTGCTGGATAGTCGTTGACCATTTGCTGATATAGTCTTCCAGGAATTGATCGAAAGTGCCAAACAGCGGACCTCCTATTCCTATCCATCCATCTTTAGTTCCCGGCATCGGGAATGCAAGTGGTAACATCGGCACCAATCTCCAATCATCCATCGCTTTATCCCAGGAGATCTTGAGAGCGATCCTAAGCGCATTTTTACAGCGATCCAGATCTCCCGGTGCTGAAAGGTAGTTGGGATCTACCACCGGGGCTTCACGTGGATCTTTCGAACTGAGCGTTATAGAGCCACGGCTTTCGAGGTGCAATACAGCCATCCCCACACTATAATAATTGATCTTTGGTTGCATGTCAGGAGCTCCCGGAAGGTCGCTGCTGCAAACCTGTATCTCCATATTCACTTCTGCAAACCCTGGATTTTTCGGGTCGAAGTTTTCTTTATCAGTAGCAAATATGCCTGATGTGATAAAGCCGTATGGCTGTGGAGGAAGCGCTTTTTTCTGAATAAATATTGAAGGAATGCCCAGATCATCATAGAAATTTTTTCCAACAAATGGAAGATCTTTGATAACCGGAATGCCGAGGTTTTCCAGGTCCACTTTGGGCCCTACACCCGATTGAAGTAATATCTTTGGACTTGCGATGGCGCCGGCGCTTAATATCACTTCTTTATTTACCGATACAGTTTTCAATTCGCCCAAACTATTTTGATAACGAACACCTGTAGCCCTTGGTTTACCATCGATAGTTATTTCCGCAAACAAAATTTGATGAACAAAAGCGCCCGGCTCAACGGTAAGTGTTTTAAGATCATCGTGTTCCTGGATATATTTTTCATAGCTTGTTGTGCGGCGCATCTTTTTTGCCTTTTCTTCTATTGTAAATTGAAAGGGCACAGCACCAAACTCTGTAATATTCTCATTATAGTCGCTGTTGTATGGATAACCACAATCCTCTGCTGCTTTGAACACCGCATTCACAAAATCGTCAGGCTGACCTTTTATTATACCTATCTTTTTTTCGATGCCTTCAAAAAGTGGCTTTAAGCTATTATAGCCCCAGCCTTTACAGAGAAGCACGTCTTCCCAGTGGTTGTAAGTTGTTTGTCCGCCCCGCACATACACCATAGCATTATGAACAGTACATCCACCGAGACACCTGGATTGCATCATGTTCAACACTCTGTTATTGAGTTTAGTTTGCGGGATACTTTTATAGCCCCATTCAATTACGGGATCTTCCTGCACTTTGAACCAACGTTGAGCATCCCATACGTCTTCATCTTCAGGGTCAACGCCCAGGCCTGCCTCCAGCAACAAAACGGAATATCCATCCAACGTCAGGCTATTTGCAACGATCGGTCCTGATGCGCCCGCCCCAACAATAACGTAATCATATAATGCGGCTTCTTTTTTATTTTGTTTCATGATCTTCGAGTTAATAGATTTAGATAAAGCAATGCGAACGTCGAACTGTAAAAGGCGCGGAATTTTCTCAGCAGAATTCTGGGGTTATCGTTTGACTGGCTTAGGTAAATATATACTATCTCATTTGCCATTAGTACCGTATAACTACGGTTTCTGTTTATCAGTGATCTTATCAAAAACGGATGAAGTAAATGAGCTATGATAGCCCTTTATCCAATCCCCATTGCGTCAAAAGAGGATTTGTAAATACTTTCACCGTGTCACTATCAAGGATCTTGTTTCGTGCAGCTATCCAGGAATCTGTAGCCGGGCCATACATCCGCTCTATCCGGTCAAGGTTTAAGTCAACCATTTTACCCCAATGAAGTGTAAACGGTATGTCTTCTTCCTCCAGTTTTGTCCACACAGCGTTATAAAAGTTGAGGGTATTTTGAGAGAATATTCCATCCAGTTCAACGATGCAGGTGAAATCGGGGAAATGCGTAAACCCAAGCATGGCATCTGTTTTTTTGATAAACCGATAGGCAAAAAGACCGGTGAAAGGGCCGTCTGTTTTGTTAACGGCTAATAGCAGATCTGTAACCTGGTTTACCACGTTGAGCGGGATACCTATTGCTGTGCTTAATAATTTGCCATGGAATGAAACATTGTCAAATATCTCTCCCAAGGTGCCGAATTGTTTTTCGAAAGGTTTGTATGCACCTCCTAATAACTTGGTCACAATTGTTGGAACCAGTTTTGGAATAACATCTGTGAGCTTTCCGATAAAGGCCGGCGCATCGTCTCCCGGGCCAACCCCTGCAGCGTTGTGAACAGGTTTTGTATAGCCATCCCGGTAAGGTCGCTTATAGAATGTCGAAACATAGGCCCCCTTCTTCATATCATAAGGATTGATCGATACAGAGAAGTGGAATGGCCTGTCGTTGGGTACTGGCAGATCTAGTCCGCTGAAATCAAGTGACCCCATAACCTTCTTAAGTGAATCATCGATGGGCATCCTTCGCCTGTAACATTCGAGCAGGAACAGGTCTTCAGTCACTATCATCACACCATGAATAATTCCAAAGCTGCCGAAGCTTACCAAGGCTGCGTTGAACAGGTCATCATTATCGACCGGGAACAATTCTGTATCCAGGTTTTGTATAAAAGATGCAGATACGATCGGCATCGATTTTCTTTCCAGGTAAATATGACGATTGGGGCCAACAATGATGTGCATGCCTACAACATAATCCTGTACTCCACCGATATCTATGGTAGAGCCATGAGCGCCGGTAGCCATTGCACCAACGATCGTTTGCCCGTTGCTGGCTCCGCAGGTCTTTAGAGAAAGTTTGCTTTGACGCAGTTGATCATTCAATTCCCAAATCCCGTTTCCGCATTGGGCAAACAACAATTTCTTTACATCGCCCTTGTAAGCAGGAACAACGCTTTTTTGGGAAATATTCAGTGTTGTATTCAATTGCTTGGTATCGATCATGATACCATTTTTCACCGTCGCAATTTTGGTCCACGACCAACCGGCCCCCAACATCCTGATCGGCGTTTTGGTTTTTATTGCATCAGCTACCAGTTGCTGAAGTCCTTTGGTAGTATCGTTATAACCATCCAGGGCGTCGAGTGCAGGTTCGTTTGCGACAATATACAGGTCCTTAATATCTTCTGTAAAAGTTTGATGCACGTTGGTCCATGCATCCTGTGCCATTTTAACTAGTTTCATGATATCAGTTTATAAGGTTCCGCTTTTTTTACAGGGTTTACTACATCTCCACTGCACTTTCATCGGGCACCAGATGCCAAGGGTGACCACCGTGATCAATGCATATCCAAAATTAGTTTTGACGGTAACTTCCGACATTCCGTTCACCCCCAAGCTATCGCAAACGGGCGTTTGAATTTGGGCCGGCTTTTGAATAAGTCCCCAAAAAAAGGCATTTGCAGTTACTGGTTTTGAAACTTCTGATCCCGCCTGTGCATGTGTAGCTACTTTGTAAGAATAACAACTGCTGAGTAATATCATGGCAGCCATCAAACACGCAAGGCTTCTTTTTTTAAAAGGGGAGAATTGTATTAGCATAAGAAGGGGTTTAAGCTTTTGATAAAAAAAATATTTCAACTCAACGGCCAATGTAATAGTAAATTCTTTTGTTAAAGAATGCAAGCGTATTAGTACGGTCTTTACTTTTTGATCTTTGAAAAATAATACCTCTGCCTGTTAAATGCAATACCATAAACCGGGGGTGGGGTTTGTTTTTATTACACGGATTTCTACGAATTACACGAATTGTTAGATCTCCCGAGATTTTTGGAGACTTCGGAAGCGTGGTCTTTAAAATTCGTGTAATTCGCTCTAATTCGTGTAATAGATTAAATTGCATTCATGCGCTATTATATTATTGCCGGGGAAGCAAGTGGCGACCTGCATGGCAGCAATCTCATCAGGGAATTAAAAAAGATCGATCCTTCGGCAGAACTGCGCTGTTGGGGTGGCGATAAGATGGAAGCTGCCGGAGCTACGCTGGTAAAGCATTACAAGGAACTGGCTTTTATGGGTTTTACCGAAGTGCTCAAAAACCTGCGCACCATTTTCCGTAACCTCGACATCTGCAAAGCCGATATCCTCGAGTACAAACCGGATGCGCTCATACTGATCGATTACCCCGGCTTCAATTTACGCATCGCCAAATGGGCCAGGCAACAGGCGCTCTTTGGCACATCGGGAAGCAAGATCATCTTCTATATTTCGCCACAGGTATGGGCATGGAAAGAGAATAGGGTGAAGATGATGAAACAGTGTATCGACAAGATGCTTGTTATCCTTCCTTTTGAAAAAGATTTTTATAAGAATAAATGGGGTTGGGAGGTGGAGTATGTGGGACACCCGTTGGTTGAAGTTGTTGATGAATTCTTAATGCAAAGTCAGCAGTTGGCAGTTGCCAGTGGGCAGGGGGAAGCAACTAGTATTACGGGCAGCCAACTGCCAACTGGCAACTGGCCACTGATAGCTCTCCTACCCGGCAGCCGCAAACAGGAGATCCTGAAAAAACTCCCCATCATGCTACAGGTGGCCGAGCATTTTCCTTCTTATCAATTCGTGGTGGCAAAGGCACCGGGATTGGAAGAAAGTTTTTACAATGAATTGTTGGTGCCTTATAAAAATGTTTCGTCGGTTGTAAATAAAACTTATGACCTGCTTTCCACCGCAAAAGCAGCGTTGGTTACCAGTGGCACGGCCACTTTGGAAACGGCTTTGTTTGGCGTGCCTGAAGTGATCTGTTATAAAGGCAATGCCATCTCCTACCAGATCGCCAAACGGCTTATCAAAATAAAATTCATCGGTTTGGTAAACCTCATCATGGATAAAGAAGTGGTGAAGGAACTGATACAGGATGAACTTACTCCTGCTAATCTCGAGCGTGAATTAAATGAATTGCTTAATAATGAAGCAAAGCAAAAACAGGTCAAGGAAGATTATGCAGCGCTGAAACAATTGTTGAGCAAGGGTGGAAATGCTTCGGCGAATGCGGCGGGGAGTATTGTTGATTTTTTAAGGCCCTGACACAAAGCTACGCAAAGAATTCACAAAGATCCACAGAGAAATTCCGTTCCATCAAATAAGCCGGGATACATAAAAATACGGACGTAAAGTCTTTGAGTATCTCTGTGAAAACCTTTGAGAATCTTCGTGAAATTTCTTTACCTCTTCAACAACTTCACCGCCAAAATGATCATCGCCACTATAAAAAGCAATATGGATATCCTATTGATCCCATGCATATATTTCATCCACTGCGTGCGGGGCGCATTGGGGTCCCTCTTCTTAATGTATAAATATTCTGCTACCTGGCGAAGTATACCCATAGATTAACTTTTCAGGACAAAATTAATGCTTAAATTTATTACTTAACAGGTTGTTAAAGGGTGCCCGCCCAAAAACCACTGGCACCCATCTTGCGTAGGTATATGAAACAAAAACTAATTATGAAACGCATTTTAATGGCAGCGCTGATCTTATCTACCGCGGCCTGTACCAATGGGCAGACAAAAAAATATGCTGTAATCAAAACAGACGCTGAATGGCGCAAGCAGCTTACAGCAGAACAATTCCAGGTAACCCGCAAGAAAGGAACTGAAACTGCTTATACCGGCAAGTACTGGGACAATCATAAAGAAGGGCAATACAATTGTGTTTGCTGTGGTCAGCCGCTTTTTAGTTCAGCTACCAAATTCGACAGCGGCACAGGATGGCCGAGCTTTTGGCAACCATTGGGAAAAGCCAACGTGGAAGAAATTGAAGATAATAGCTTTGGCATGAGTCGCACAGAAGTGAACTGCAGCCGCTGCGGCGCACACCTCGGCCATGTATTTGAGGATGGTCCCAAGCCAACGGGATTGAGGTATTGTATGAATTCGGCGAGTTTGACTTTTGTGCCGAAGAAGAGTTAAAAGTTAGGAGTTATGAGTTCAGAGTTATAAGTTGCGATTGCTTTAGCCATGAACCATCAACCATGAACCATCTGCTTATGACCAACAAAAAGATCATCAAAAAACATCCCCTCGCCATCCGTTGGATGCACTGGATCAATTTTCCGGTGCTGGCGATCATGATCTGGAGCGGACTGCTGATCTACTGGGCCAATGATATTTATAAGGTGAACCTGGGTATTGGTACGATCAAGTTCTTTGGTCCGGGTGTGTACAAAGCACTCAACATTCCTTATCGCCTGGCAGAAGGCATGAGTTTTCATTTTACTTTCATGTGGCTTTTTGCGATCAATGGACTCATCTATGTTTTGTATCTGCTGTTTTCAAAAGAATACAAACTCATCTTCCCTAATAAAAGATCATTGAAGGAAGCGTGGCTGGTATTGCTGCACGACCTGCACATTAAAAAAGGAATGCCGCCGCAAAAAAAATACAATGCTGCGCAACGTATTGCCTATACAGGTGTGATCGTAATGGGATTTGGTTCTCTCATCACCGGACTGGCTATTTACAAACCGGTGCAATTGTATTGGATCTGCGCCGCCTGCGGAGGCTATGAATGGGCCAGGGCCGAACATTTTATCCTCACCATTTTATTTACCTTATTCTTTGTTGTACATATCATCCAGGTGATCATCGCCGGGTGGAATAATTTCCGGGGAATGGTAACAGGTTTTGAAGTGCAGGCCATTCCTCCACCAATTGCAGAGAATGTAGATGAAGCCACAGCAAAAGCCAACGAAGCACCATTAAAAACATAACCTCTGTCATTTCGACGAAGGAGAAATCTAAATTCCATGTCTCAGATGTCTCCTATCGTCGACATGACAGATCGTTTACTAATGCAAAAACTTAACCATGCCTGATTTTAAAGAAGAGATAGTATCAACCGAAACGATCAGGAAAAAAACGATCCTGTCCTTTTCATTTTTATTGCTGTTTATCATCGCCTGCATCGTGGGATGGAAATGGTTGCAGCGCCAACCCGATGATGAGGGTGCATTAAAACCACTACGTGCTGTATTAAATGGAAATGAAAAAATATTCAGTTCGGTCATCAGCGATAACCATCTTGCAAAAACATTTCCCCTAAGTGCTGCCGAACATAAAGTGCGGGTAAATGGCGATGCCGGAATGAGCGCCGGTTTCGATCCCGCTGCATGGAAGCTCAAAGTTGCACGTAAGCCGGGAGATACATTGCTTATCACCCTTGATGAAATAAAAGCCTTACCCAAAACAGAGATCATATTCGACTTCAAATGCATCGAAGGCTGGAGCCAGGTAACGCATTGGGGTGGAGTAAGGTTCAGCGAATTTCTAAAACATTTTGGGCTTGACGAACAGAGCTACATGCCCTACGTCGGACTCAACACACCCGACAACGGATACTACGTGGGCATCGACCGCAAAAGCATCATGCATCCACAAACCATTCTGTGTTATGAGATGAACGGTGCGCCGCTACCCATAAACCAGGGAGCGCCTCTTCGGCTCATCATCCCTGTTAAGTACGGCATCAAACACCTCAAACGCATTGGCACGATCTACTTCAGCAACCAGCGGCCGCCGGATTATTGGTTTGAGAGGGGGTATGATTACTTCAGTGGATTGTAGGACAGTTTGCAGTTGCCAGTTGGCAGTTGGCAACGGTAGACACTGCAGACTGCCAACTGGAAACTGCAAACCGTAGATTGGCGGCATCTTTATAAAATCCTTACACCCTCCCCCACACATTTAATACTTTACTTACAGCAAGCGGGTTAATTTTGTGTTGTCATTAAAACACGATGCCCGAACTATTCATCAATAAAGTAACTAAGCCCAGGCAATACCTCTTCAGCTTTTTGCTGGTGACCGTGGTGGCAGCCATTTGTTACCTGTTTTCCAAATACATCGACTATCGAGTTACTGCATTTGTGTTGTTGGTTACCGTTTCCATCATCGCGGTGTTGTTTGATATTCTTCCGGTGCTATTCTCCGCGTTATTAACGGCATTGATCTGGGATTTCTTTTTTATCCCACCGCATTTCACTTTACAAGTGGGTTCAACCGAAGATGCTATTTTATTGCTGATGTATTTCGTGATCGCGTTGGTGAATGCCGTGCTTACTTATAAGATACGGCAGGTAGAAAAATCGGCAATGCTGAAAGAAGAGAAAGCAAACACTGTTAAACTGTATAATACGCTGCTGAACTCGCTTTCGCACGAGTTACGCACGCCCATCGCAGCGATCATTGGCGCAACGGACAACCTGCAAAACAATGTTTCAAAACTTAGTCCGCAGAATAAAAACGAATTGATCGTCGAGATCTCCAAAGCGGCTTTTCGCCTCAATCAACAAGTGGAGAACCTGCTCAATATGTCGAGGCTAGAGTCGGGTTTTATCCAGCCGAAGAATGATTGGTGCGACATCAATGAGATCGTATATGATGTAGTAAAGCAAGTGGAAGAAAATAATGCAGGCCGGAAATTCAACATCAATATCAATCCCGATATTCCGCTGTTTAAAATTGATAAAGGATTGCTCGAACAGATCATCTACAATTTACTCAACAATGCAGCTGTCTACACCGAACCCAGAGCCAGTCTTGATATCATGGCGATCTGCCATGCAGATGTACTGCAACTGATCATTGAAGACAGTGGCAAGGGTTTTCCCAAAGAAGAGATCGGATCTGTTTTTGATAAATTCTATCGCCTTAAAAATTCCAGGACGGGCGGCACCGGGCTTGGCCTGTCGATCGTGAAAGGTTTTACAGAAGCAATGGGCGGACAGGTGCGGCTCGAAAACATTTCAACAGGTGGAGCAAGATTTACCATCGATATTCCCGCAGAAACTTCTTACCTAAAAAATCTAAAGAATGAATAAGGCAGAAATATTGATCATTGATGACGAGGCCCAGATGAGAAAATTGCTCGAGATCACGCTGGAGAGTAACGACTATACCGTAACCCAGGCAGCTACAGCAAGGGAGGGAATGATCAGGGCAGCTAATCATCCCCCGGATATGATCATACTCGACCTCGGGTTGCCTGACGAAGACGGGCATTCGGTTTTGCAGAAATTGAGAGAATGGTACAATAACCCGGTGATCATATTATCGGTGCAGCAAAATGAAGAAGACATCATCAAAGCGCTCGACAATGGAGCAAATGATTACCTCGTCAAGCCATTTCGTACGGGGGAATTGCTGGCACGTATCCGCTCGGCTCTCCGAAGCAATAATACAGAAGAGAATGATCCCGTAATTACTTTGGATGATCTGCAGATCGATCTTTCTATGCGGATAGTAAAAAAGAAAGGAGAGCCCGTTAAATTAACGGCAACGGAATATACATTGCTGGCATTATTTGCAAAGAACGAAGGAAAGGTATTGACGCACCAATATTTGCTGAGAGAAGTTTGGGGACCAGGATTCATCAGCCAGTCACAATATTTAAGAGTATTCATTGCACAACTCAGAAAAAAAATAGAGAACGATCCAAACCGTCCTGAAATAATTGTCACGGAATCAGGCGTTGGCTATCGATTTGTAGTTAATGTTTAGTGTTTAATTTTTAATTTTTAATTAAGCCTTATGAAAAGAAATATCATCCTTGAAAAGTCATTCGAATTCTCGCTGGTAATTATCAAGCTTTATCAGCAATTAATTGCGGAAAAAGAATTCATAATCTCCAAGCAACTATTGAGAAGCGCTACCAGTATTGGCGCTAACGTAAACGAAGCATCAGCAGCCCAAACAAAAAAAGATTTTATATCAAAAATGTCCATCGCTTCCAAAGAAGCACGGGAAACGTTGTACTGGCTGTTGTTATTGAACAAAAGTCAATTGGTAAAACTGGATTATCAACCGTACATTGAACGTGTTGAAGAACTTATTCGGCTTCTCACTGCAATAGTTAAAACAGCACAACAAAACGAGAGCGGCATTAAAAATTAAGCATTAAACATTCAAAATTCTTTAAGATGAAATCGAACGATAAAAGTTTGAACAGGATAACTATTGCCTCCTTGCTGGTGGCACTCGGCATCATTTACGGCGATATCGGTACCAGTCCGCTCTACGTTTTAAAAGCGATCGTAGGCGACCGCAAGATCGATGAAACCCTTGTCTATGGCGGAGTGTCGCTGATCTTTTGGACACTGGTTTTTCAAACCACCATTAAATATATCATACTCACATTAAGAGCCGATAACCAGGGCGAAGGCGGCGTTTTCTCTTTATATGCATTGGTGCGGCGCTATGGGAAATTTTTAGTGATACCGACAATATTAGGCGCAACAACATTATTGGCCGACGGCATCATCACCCCTCCTATCTCCGTTGCATCAGCTATCGAAGGCCTGAATTCGGTAAATGGATTGGAGAAAATAATTGTGCCCGGCAATAATCTCACCATCGGCATTGTAGTAGCGATCATCTCTGCTTTATTTTTCTTCCAGCGATTTGGCACACAAAAAATTGGTAAGGCATTCGGCCCGGTAATGGCTGTTTGGTTTGGTATGCTATTAATTATTGGCGGAGCAGAGATCATTCATTACCCCGATGTTGTAAAAGCGATCAACCCATACTACGGCTACAAACTACTTGTACATTACCCGCAAGGTTTTTGGTTATTGGGCGCCGTGTTTCTTTGCACCACGGGTGCGGAAGCTTTGTATAGCGACCTCGGACATTGCGGTATTAAGAACATTCGCATCACCTGGATCTTTGTAAAAATAAGTCTGCTCATTAACTATATCGGGCAGGCGGCGTGGATCATGCATTTAAAAACGCCGACACTTAATGGGCTCAATCCATTCTTTGAAATGATGCCGCATTGGTTCCTGTTGCCCGGCATTTGCATCGCTACTGCGGCCACCATCATTGCATCGCAGGCGCTCATCAGCGGCTCTTATACGTTGATCAGTGAAGCGATGAACCTCAATTTCTGGCCGAGGGTTACGGTAAGGCAGCCCAGTGATATCAAGGGACAGATCTATATACCCAGTGTGAATACCATCTTATGGGTGGGATGTGTGTTGATGATATTGTATTTCCAAACTTCATCGCACATGGAAGCCGCTTATGGCTTCTCGATCACCATCGCCATGATGATGACGACTGTGCTGCTTAATTATTACCTCCTCTATCGTTTGAAATGGAGCCATCTTACAGTGGCGCTGATCATCGGTTTGTTTGCCATCATCGAGGGTTCGTTCTTCATCGCCAATGTTGCCAAGATAAAAGAGAGATGGATGTTCCTGTTCTTCGAGCTATTCATTTTTATGACGATGTATGTTTGGTACTATGCCAGGAAGATCAACAATAAGCTCATGAAATTCGTTGATCTCGGGAAATTCACACCGCAGCTGATCGAATTAAGTGCAGATGATTCGATCGAAAAATTTTCTACCCATCTCATCTATTTATCCAAAGCAAATAATCGCAACCAGATCGAAGAAAAGATCACCAGGTCGATTTTCGCAAAAAAGCCAAAACGTGCCGATGTATATTGGTTCGTACACATCAACCGGTCGGAAGAACCCTATACGATGAGTTATGATGTCGCCGAACTGGTAGATGACAAAGTGATCAAAGTCACGATCCATCTCGGCTTTCGCATTCAGCCCAAAACAGAATTGTATTTTAAAAAGATCGTGCTGGAGTTGGTGGCCAACAAGGAACTAAATCTTCACATGCGCCCCGACGGCTCCACAAAATATAATGCCGAACCGGATTTCAAATTTGTAGTGATAGAAAAATTTCTGTCGGTAGAAAATGAATTTGTACTGAAGGAAGGATTGTTGTTGCAGGCATATTTCAAATTAAAAGACCTGGGGCTCAGCGATGAAAAAGCTTTTGGCCTTGATAAGAGCGATGTAGTGGTAGAACATGTGCCGCTGATCTATCAACCTGTGCAGAACATTGAATTAAAAAGAAATCTAAAAAAATAAACAATGAAGATAAAATTGATCAGCATCGCATTTTTGCAATTACTTGCAGTTGCAGCAGCAGCACAAACCGATTCATCAGTAACAAAAGTAAAAAGCGAGCCTTTTGCATGGGGAGACTTTAGCTGGGTGCAGGGCAATAACCGACAGAAAAGTTCCTTACTCGATTCAAAATATTTCACCGGCGGTCTCACCATCGATTGCAATTACAATTATTCATTCAACAGACCCATCGATCACACTACCAGTGGCTCCACAGCTACATTCCGCAGCAACGAGTTCAACTTATCTTATATCGAACTCGGTGGTGATTTTCACGACCCAAAGAGTGGCGCAAGAGCAAAACTCATGCTGCAGTTCGGCACCAGGGCAACGGGCATTCCGCGAAATGATAACACTCCACTTCGCGGACAATATGATCTGTATAATGCTCTCCGCTATGTTACCGAAGGTTATGCCGGCATTCATCTCAACAAAATGCACGGGATAAATATCGATCTTGGAATTTTTAAATCTTACGTGGGACTGAACTCCTACAATAATTTCGAAAACTGGAATTATCAACCCTCCTTCACCAGCGACAATACACCCTGGTTTTTTACCGGTGCGAGGGTGCAACTATTTCCTACTGATAAATTAAAAGTAGAACTGTGGTTGGTCAATGGCTGGCAGAGCTATGGCATGTTCAATGAAATGCCGGGCATCGGCTACCAGGTAATGTGGAGGCCGAAAGAAAGCCTATCGCTTTTATCAAGTTCCTATATCGGGTGGGATACCCCCAATGAAAAAAACCGATTACGTTTTCACACCGATAATAGCGCTGTTGTTCGTTATTACAATAAACCTGATCGAAAGGGAATTTCAAAAGCGGCATTTTCTCTCACGGCTGATCTGGGTTTTGAAAATGGCGATGGCGTAAAACCATTCAATGGCGATAGCATAACACCTGCACAAAATTTTATCAGCGTAATGGGATATAACCGATTTTGGTTTGGGAAAAAACAACAATTAGCATTCACCATCGGCGTCGGTTATATCAACAACCCGGGCCGATACCTTGCCCTATTGCCGGCAGGCAATGCCGTGCTCACACAAAATCCCGGTGATAAATTTGAAGGATGGGATGCATCAGCAGGCTTACAGTTCATGCCAAATGAATATCTAACGTTTGGGACAGAGTTTGTGACCCGGCATACCAATGTTCCTTATTTTTCAGGGCACGGCGGCGTTACTTCGGCAAATGGCTGGAAGCCACCCATCGGTGATCCAACAGGTTATAAAGCTGACCTGGTTAAGGATGAAAACAGGCTGATCTTTTACAGCATTTTTAGATTTTGATCAGCCGGGAGATCATAAGTCAAGGGAGGCGTCATCTCTAATTGTACACAACCATCGGCTCCTTCGAAACCGGGTTCTCCACGATCGTAGCATCTACATCAAAAACTTTTTTGATCAACTCACTGCTGAGGATCTCTTTTGGCTTGCCCTGGGCGATAAGGGCGCCTTGTTTCAACATAAATAATCTATCGGCAAATTGAATAGCGAGATTGATATCGTGCAACACAGCGATCAGCACGGTGCCGGTGCTGGCAAACTCTTTTGCGATCTGGAGGAATTCTTGTTGGTATTTGATATCAAGGCTGGCAAGCGGTTCATCCAGGAATAAGTAACGACAGCCATTTCGTGGTTGCTCCCAGATCTGCGCCAGCACACGTGCATATTGCACCCGCTGCTTTTCGCCTCCGCTGAGCGTTAGGTAGTTTCTATCACGGAAGGCATGAAGATCCATGCGTTCGATCACCTGATCGCAGATCGTTTCGTCTTTTTTATTGGGACTAAAATTAAAATGCGGATACCTTCCCATCATCACCACTTCATCAACCGTTAAAGGAAAACTCAATTCGGGTTGCTGGCTCATCACCGCCCTGAATTTTGCAAGCTCTCCTGTTTTTATGGCGCGGATCTTTTTATCTCCGTAAAAAACATTTCCATCATTGGTATGTATCTCACCGCTGAATATTTTCAAGAAAGTTGATTTGCCCGAACCGTTCGGTCCAAGTATCATATTGAATTCGCCGGGATGAAATTCGGCGTTGATATCACTTAAGATCAGTTTTTTTTCAATGCTATAATATATGCCTTCCGTTCTAAGCATTGTACCCTCCTTTGTTTTGCATCAAATTAAAACGCTTGAGCAGGATAATGAATATCGGGGCCCCCACAAGCGATGTGATGATACCTACGGAAACCTCTGCGGGCGCCAGCACCAGCCTGCCAAATGTATCAGCGCAGATCAGTAAGGTGGATCCCAGCAACATGGAGGCAGGTAATAATCTTTTATTATCGCTGCCGATCATCAATCTCAAAATATGCGGAACGATCAATCCCATGAAAGCGATCACACCAACAAAGGCGGTGGCCACCGAAACCATGATCGTATTCAACAACAAAATATTCTTCTTCAAGCGATCAGGATTTACACCGAGATAGGTAGCTTCTTCTTCTCCCAATAAAAGTGTATTGAGTTGTTTGGAATAAAAAAATGAAATGATAAAAACAACTGCGGCAGCAATACCCACTACAACTACCTGGAGCCAGGAAGCGCCGGAAAAATTTCCCATATTCCAGAAAGTGATACTTCTCGCTTGTGAATCTCTTGCGGTATAAGCCAAGAAATTGATACCACTCATACAAACAGCATTCATGGCAATGCCCACCAATAATAACGACATTACGGAAATGCGCTTTGCATTTTTGGCGATAGAATAAACAATGATCGTTGCTGCCATTGCGCCGATGAAAGCAAGGATCGGCGTAAGCAATGTTCCCGCCCATTCTTTTACAGCAGGACTAAAACCCGGTGCCAATACAAATACCACCGAAGCGCCTAAACCTGCACCGGCACTGGTTCCTATAAGTCCCGGCTCAACGATGGGATTGCGAAATAATCCCTGCATCAATACACCGCTTACCGCAAGGATCGCACCGGTGATACCACAAAGCAATACTCTTGGCAGGCGCAGTTGAACAAAAACAGCTTCATGGATATTTGCTGGTTCATGGCCGGTAAAAACATTTTTCAACCCAGCGAACATATCATGCAAACGAATATGCACGGATCCAAACGCAATGCCCCAAAGCATCACTATTACCAGCAATGCAATTAATATCGGAAAGAACAATTTGCTGTGGCGTAACATAATGTAATTTAATATTGAATTATTGCTTGGGATATAACAAGTGTACTAACTTAATGATATTATCGCCGCTACGCGGACCGAAATAGATCAGGTCGTGTTCTTCAAAGCGAACGATACGTTTGTTCTTGCCCGCATTCGTCAAGGAAACACCGGGAACGGCGCTGATGAATTTATCCATGCTCCCCATCCTATCAAAACCAAAATCCGTAGCCACGATCACATCAGGGTTGGCCAGCGCCACTGCTTCCGCACTCATTTCTCTTGCGCCCTTGCCATCATACAAGGCAGGAGTTGCGCCGGCGAGACGAAGCATTCTATCTCCCACTCCATTCCTTCCACTCATTACAAAATAGTTGTTGTTGCGCAAACCAAAATGAATGATCATCACCCTCAATGAATCATGAATATTCATCGCTTTCATAGTATCCTGCGCCTTTGCAATTCCGGCATCCATATTTTTAATTAGAGAATCTGCCTTATCACTTACACCAAAGAATTTACCCAGTTCCTTCAACAGCAATTTAGCACTATCGATGGTATTGGCTCCGCCGAATGCTTTAACATTCAACCCTGCTTTTGTGATCTGTGGCAATACATTTTCCGGCCCGATATCATTGCTGTGGATCACCAGGTCGGGCTCCATGGAAATGATCGCTTCAGGGCTCAATGCACGGTGATAGCCTACCGTCTTCAACAATTTGGTACTATCGGGATACGTGCTGCTAAGATCAACCGCAACGAGTTCGTGCCCCTTGCCCAAAGCAAAAACATACTCAGTGAGATGCTTCGACAAGCAAACAATGCGCATGTTTTTTGTGCCGTCAATTTCTTTGTTGCCAAAGCGGCCGCAGGAAGAAAGGAGGATAATTCCTGCAACAAAACATAAATTTATTTTTTTCATGAGCTATCTATTTAAGTGATATTGAAAAAATGGGAAATGGAAATCCTCCATTTCCCATTTTCTATAAGCAATCTTATTTCAAATTATATTTCAAATTCAAACCACCGTAAACCACTGCCTTATTGGGCCCAGCAATATAGCTGTCCGGATGCTGGTTCACAAATACCATCATCGGATATTTAATTCCCGCGATATTGTTTGCCGCGAAATAAACATCCATGTCAAAACGTCCAAAATTGTGCTTATATCCCAATTTTGCATTCAATAAACTATAACTGCTAACATGATACAATATAGCAGTATCTCTGTATGTAACATAGTTGTACACGTAGGGAGGCTTTATCGTACCAACCTTTTCACCTGTTTGGGTTCCTAATGAGGTGATCTCCTGTATGTCTTTATAAGACCATGTTGCATTTGCATAGAAACCAGTTTTGGTAGCCACATCTACACCAACATTGAATACATATTTTGGCACACCTGGAACTCTGTGTCCGCTATAGTCGTTCGAAACCAAGGAATCCTTTGCTGGTGTCGTTATTGTCTTGATAGAAGTCTGGAATACGAAGTTATCCTTGTACTTATAATCAGAATAGGTAAAGTTTACAAAAGGAGATACGTTAGAGAAGAATCCTTTTTCAGATTCAACAGCGGTGTATTTAAAAGAACCCTCAATTCCCTTGTCATCTTGTTTACCACCATTAACTACATAATTGTAAAGTAAAGAACCTACATTATTCCCGGAGGTTATATTAAACACTGATATGTTCGTCATTTTATTTGTGAAGATCGCATCAAAGAATGCCAATTGATAGACGAATTTGTTTTTCAGCAACGAGCCCTTGGTACCGATCTCGAACTGGTTGCCCGATTCCGGCTTCAGGTGATTGTTGATGATACCTGTAGCGGGACCGGCAGCCGCAACAAAAGGAATATAGAAATAAGATGTCACCGGCGCTTTATATCCTTTGCTGTAGGAAGCATAAACAGAATAGTGTTTGTTGAATACTTTATTAATGGCAACATGCGGCGAAACCATTCCTTTATAAGAAGTATCAAAATGTGTCGGCTTCCCGGCTACATAAAACCGGTCATCCAACACGAGTTTCATATTGCTCAATCCAATGCCTGCCGTAATGGAAAGATCTTTAGGCAGACTTAGTGTCCATTCTGTAAACAAAGAGGTCGTGGATGTGGTCGTGTAAAGATTGGACGTCGTGGCGTTGATAATCCAATAATAAGGATTGCCCCAATACCAGTTGACGGCTGTATCGCGAGGATCTTTGCCCATAGTATATCCAATGGTCGTTGCATTCTGGCGCTGCGTTTCAACACCGGTAAGTCCATTTAAATTAATATTGTTTTTTAAATTGAATTTTGTGGTAAACGTGGAACGAAGTCCAAGATTCGTTGAAGCTTTATCTGTCCAACCACCTGCTGAACTTGCATTGCTGTTGAATGCCATTCCATAAACAGTTGTCATATTCGACAGCCAATTGTTAAAATTGTAATTGTGTCCAACACCCAGCCTGGCCGTATATACCTGGCTATGGCCATTCCTTTTTATGTAATCAAGGTTTCCGGTCAGTTTACCAGAATCCCAATAATTAATAGTTAACTCACCACTTCTTTCATCGTAACTGTTTGTATACCCACCGTAAACATTTACTGTTTGTTTTGCGTTTGGCTGAAATTGGCCCGCAACATTAATGAAGTCTTTATGCGACCTATTGTGAATGGTATAACCATCTGCTTTTTGATGTCCATAATTCAACAGCAAGGAAGATCTTTCAGTTGCTGTCTGAAATTGGGTGGTAAAACGCTGCATACCAAAATTACCCATCAGTACTTCCTGCCCCACGCTGGTTTTGCCCGCTTCCGGTTTGACCGTGTTTAAATTCACTGCACCTGCAATGGCGAGTCCGTATAATGTTCCGGCGGGGCCTTTTACGATCTCTACATTGCCAATGGATCCATAATCGATATCATCCAGTGTGGTGATACCTTCCGCGTCGGTAACCGGGATTCCGTTGAGATATACTTTGTAACCCTGTCCATCGAAATTACTGCTTACACCACGTGTGCCACGGGAGCCGTTTCCATAACCTCGGATATTGATCTGCTGGCCCGAAGAAACCGCACGCCTGTTCATCGACACACCGGGAATATTGGTGTTGATCGCATCATCAAGAAACAAACCATCCGCTCTTTTTAATTCAGGCGTTGATAATTTAGCGATAGATGAAGGTTGGTATAAGATCGATTTATTTTGGTTAGAGGTAGCCGTGATCTCTACTGCATCCATTAAACTTCCTACTGCTGTAAGCGCAATGGTCATTTGATCGTTACAATTTGCTACTACCCTTGTTACCGTTTGATAACCCACGAAAGAAATTGTAATTGAATTTGATTTAGAGCAATCAACGGAAAACATTCCATTGGCGTCGCTGGTTGTTGCTTTACCGGCAAAACTTACCGTTGCACCCGAAAGAGGATTATTATTAGCGGCATCAACAACCTTTCCGTTCAATTTCTTTTGTGAAAAAGACAGGGTTGCAATCAATGCCAATATCATTGTAGATAAAATTCTGAGTTTCATAAATTCATTTTTGCTGAAAAGAAATAATTACATCAATGAACTACACCGCTATGAAATGTTAGCCGATGTTCATTGAATAAAAAAAAGAAAGAATCAGCATCGGGGTGGATCTGTATCTACTGCAAGAAGGGAAGGAAATATCGCCACATCAAAATCAATGTATTCAGTTGATGGGGTAATTACTGTATGAACTGTTCTATAAATGCCGTGCACCGTGTAATCGGAAAGCCTGAATTTAACAACATGCTTGCTTTCTTTGCCCGTTGCTTTGTCGTTGACGGATGCAATTGTTTTCGCTACATTATCTACAAATTCAGACTCATCTTCATCGCAAACGCAATGAATAAGGGTCTTGCCGTTTTGTTTTTCGATAGAAGCGACATCGTATAATTTTCCATCGAGATAAAATTCGTTCCCCTCATCTTCCCAACGAATGGCGGCTACGTTTTCCTCAAAAACGATCACCCGCATATCTTTTTCGGAACTACTGGTCTTTAGCGTTTCCCGCATGGATTCCCTAAGCTCCGAACGTTGAAAGTTGGAAATAAGATGATAACCCAATTGGCTCATAAAAACCAATGACAACAGAGATATAACGAGGAGTTTTCGCAAATCAGCTTTTAGTTTCGCCGTAAAATTATCGAATTTTTCGCTGTGAATCGGCAAAATGCTTAGGGATTGATCTTCAGCTAAAGGGGGAGCCTTATCTCTCAAAGAAAGCTCTGAACGGCCGATAGGGTTTTTCTGGTTGCAAATTGAACTTGGTGACGCTGTTCTTTTGAATGAATGCCACAGCCTCGTCAATGGAATCGGTGACCAGGAAAAGTTTTTCATCCGTTTCGGAGATCGTTCCTGCCGCCTTCATCTTTTCAACATGCTCAATAAGGTCTTTATGAAATTCCTTGTTGAAGATCACGATCGGGAACTCGCTGATCTTGCGGGTTTGTATCAGGGTCAGCGCTTCAAAATATTCATCTAATGTGCCGAAGCCGCCTGGCATCACAACAAAAGCGTAAGAATATTTTATCAGCAATGTTTTGCGAACAAAAAAGTATTTGATGTTCACCCATTTGTCGAGATAGGGATTGGGATGTTGTTCCATCGGCAGCACAATATTGCAGCCAACACTTCTTCCGCCAACTGCTTTTGCACCTTTATTCGCGGCTTCCATGATACCTGGTCCGCCACCGGTCATTATGGTAAAACCCAGTTCAGCGATCTTGCCGGATAGGGCCGCCGCGTCTTCATAAAATTGATGCCCGGCCTTGAACCTTGCCGAACCAAATACAGTAACACAGGGCCCTACAAAATGCAGTGCCCTGAAGCCTTTGATAAATTCAAATAATACTTTTATGGAAAAGCTGAGCTCCTGCCAGCGACTCTGGGGACCTGATAGAAATTTAATCTCGGATTTTACTTCTGGCTTTTTCGCAGGATCTACCATAACTCATAACTTTTAACTCGTAACGCTTAACTCTATTGCACTCCGTACAATTTTGCCAGTTCATTCAATTCCAAAATATTGGTCACTGCCAGTTTTTCAAACAAGCGTGCCTTATGTGTTCCCGCAGTGGATGTATGTATGTTGAGGCTATGCGAGATCTCGGTCAGTGTTTTTCCAGCCAGCAGCAGCGAAACGATCTCAAATTCTTTCGGCGACAGTTTATCGAAGGGATTGCCGGGGGCGCCCGATAAAGAATCTTCCGCCAGTTTGTCGATAAGCGATTCGCTGATATATTTCCTGTCGTTGAGTATTAAATTGATGGCCTTCGTTATTTCCTCCAGTGGCGATTCCTTTGAAATGAATCCATAGGCGCCTGCCTTCATGAATCTTTTTGCATAGATATTTTCGGCACTCATGGAAAAGATGAGCACTCTTTGAGCAGGATAAGTTTGATGGATAAGCTTCATCAGGCTCAATGTATCGGTATTGGGCATCTGAATGTCGAGCATGACAAGATCGTATGGATCTTCTTTCAATTTTTCGAGAGTGCTTTCGCCATCAAAGGCTTCATGGATCTCGGCGGGCTTGTATATTTCTGACAGGAGAACTTTTATTCCCGAGCGAACGACAACATGGTCATCAACAAGTAAAAATCGTTTCATTTTTTCTTCTTAAGCAGGATACGGTTTTAAATTATTAAAATAATGGAGCTCTTCGCTCCTTATTTAGTGTAAAATAAGTAAATTAAACAACAAAATCAATTTTATAAACCTGTAATAGACAGGCGGTTAATAGCCTATGGCAAGTATAAATTCCTGATGGTAGATACCGGCTCAAAATGATAAAAAGCGCTAAGTATCCAGGTGGCAGTTTCGAAACGGCGGCTAATTACCAGCCATAACTGCATATCAAAGTTTACGCACGTAAACATTTTATTTTGTACATTACATATCAGTTTGAGCGTCAATAATAACCTAGCCCGTAACAGTTTTGAGGGTTCATTATACGTGCACCCTGGTAATTCCACCAGCATTTAACATCAAATGATCAAAAACCTGTTAACCCGGTGTTTTAATGAAGATATCAGGCACAATACCATCGCCATTCAATACTTCTGAGGAGAGATACAGAGCCATAGTTGAAAATTCAACCCACGCTTTTTTCCTTGCCTTGCCCGACGGAACCATCCTCGATGCCAGCCCGGCTGCAACAAATATATTTGGCTACAGTAAAGAAGAATTCAAAAAACTAAAAAGGCAGGATATCATCGATGAAACCGAAACTTCCATGCTGAAAGCACTTAAAGAACGGGAAGCGAACGGCTACATGATGGGAGAAGTAACAGGCATAAAAAAGAGCGGCGAACGCTTCCCGATCGAGTTTTCTTCCGCTTATTTTACTGACAACGATGGTGAACTAAAATCCAGCACCGTGGTAACGGATATTAGTGAACGTAAAAAGGCGAGGCAGGAACTGGAAGAAAGTGAGAACCGTTACAAGATGTTCCTCAAACAAAGCACAGAGGGTATCTGGCGGGTCGATCTGAAAGCTCCCCTGCCGATCAGCATGCCAGTGGATGAGATGGTCGCTACCTGCTTCGAAACGGCCTACGTGGGCGAGTGCAACGATGTTTTTGCGATGATGAACGGCTACAACAATGCCGGCGAAATGATCGGTATGCCGCTAAGTAAACTGATGCCAAAGGAAAATCCCGCCAATGTAGAGTACCTCACCCGTTTCTTTTCCAATCACTTTAAAATAACTGAGCAAATAAGTTACGAGCCTAATGCAACGGGAGATCCTCTGATATTTATCAACAATATGGTGGGGATAGTGGAAGGCGATTTCATTAGAAGCGCATGGGGTATACAAAGAGATATCACGCTGCAGAAAAGGGCCGAGATGGAATTACTGAAGACAAAGGAACGCAACGATATTATTGCACAGGCTACCAACGACGCGATATGGGATTGGGATGTGAGCACAAATACAATATGGGGAAATGAGGTTCACAACAAGTTGCTCAACGTAGATACCTATGATGCTTTTATTGAAAGGCTCCATCCCGACGATAGGCAGCGGATGCTTAACAATTTCACCAAAGCGATCGAACGTAAAGCAGAGACGATCACAGAAGAATTTCGTTGTAAGGTGGATGATGGCAGTTACCGGGATTTTTATGACCGTGCATTTATATTATACGACAGTTCCGGTAAGGTATATCGCATGTCGGGCGCTATGATGGACATCACCGAAAGAAAAAGAACGCAAAGGGCACTTGCAGAAAGTGAGAACCGGCTGCGAACCATTTACAACTCAGAACCCGAGTGTATCAAACTGGTGAACAGCAATTGCGAATTGATGGAGATGAACCCTGCGGGGCTTGCCATCATAGAAGCAGATAGTGTAAAACAGGTGATCGGTAAGAATCTTGTAGACGTTTTAATATTACCTGCTTACCGAAAACCCTTTGTCAAACTTGTAAAAGATGTTTTTGAGGGCCACTCTGGCAAATTGCAATTTGAGATCGTGGCACTAAAAGGATCAAAACGTTTCCTGGAAACTCACGCGGTGCCATTGCACAATACTGAAGGAAAAGTAATCGCCCTGCTGGGCATTACACGCGACATCACCGAAAACAAAATTGCTGAAGAGAAATTACTCGCTTCTGAAGAACGATACAGGTATCTTTTCAACAATAACCCGGCGAGCATAATTATCTGGGATCTGGAAACACTCCGGATCATTGAGTCAAATGAAGCCGCATCGGAGATATATGGATATACAAGAGATGAATTCCTGCAATTGACTGTGCTCGACCTGCGCCCCAAAGATGAACACGATAAATTCCTGCGCCTGGTGCAACAGGTAAGAGAAAACGAATTCAGTACAAAGACGATGACCTGGCGACACCTCGATAGCAGGGGCGCGACCATCATCATGGAAATATCTTCTCACAATATCATCTACAACGGCCGAAAAGCAGTGCTGGCGCTGGGTAAGGACGTAACAGAAAAAGTGTTGCTGGAAAACAGTCTCGCGGAAGAAAGGCTAATACGCCAGCAACAGATCACTGATGCGGTAATAACGGGGCAAGAAAAAGAACGCTCTCAGTTGGGTGAAGAACTGCACGATAATATCAACCAGATCCTCGCTACTACCCGGCTTTATATTGAATGCGCACTATCAGAAGAAAATCCACGCCTGGATCTTGTGAAAGAAAGCAAGATCTTGTTGGAAAAAGCGATGTTTGAAATAAGAAAGCTCTCGACAACATTGTTGCCGCCATCCCTGGGCGAGATCGGCCTGCTGGATGCATTGGGCGAATTAATAGAAAATATCACGGAGATGAATCAATTGCAGATAGAAACGAGATGGGATGATTTTCGGGAAGACCTGCTCAATGAAAAACTCAAACTCACCATCTTCCGTATCGTGCAGGAACAAATGAATAATATAACCAAACACGCAAAAGCCACAAAGGTTATCATTGGGTTAAAAGAAATAGATAACAAAGTGCACCTCGATATAAAAGACGATGGCATTGGTTTCAACATGGCTATAAAAAGGAGCGGCCTCGGATTGCGAAATATGATAAGCCGGGCCGAGGTAAATAACGGTACTGTGCATATTGAGTCAAAGCCCGGTGAAGGCTGTGAACTAGAGGTGATCTTTCTACTGACAAAAAATGATCTTCCGGAATAAAAAATCCCCGCCATGGCGGGGATCCTCTTTTTCGTGGCTGATACTTTTACACAAATTGCCTTCTTCCAGACAATGTTCTCTTTTGACGATGGATGTTCCAAAGGTCCAGGCTACCAAAGTTGCGGCCCTGGCCATTCAAGCCGGTGGCGATCGTTTCCTTTACCTGTTGCGTAAGATTTTCTACTTCTTCTTTGCTTATTTGTGTAAATAAGTTGTTTGATTGCTTTTTCATGACTTTAAGTTTTATTAGTTTTTTTGAAGTTGTTTTTTTCGCTGCCTTTGTAATTTTCTGGGCTTTACCCCCTTTGCTCACATTGACAACACAAAGATATACATTATTAGGTACTATACAAAACATAGTACTAAAATATTTTAAACATTCATATTACACTTTATCGTTCTAAATCAGTACTGAACTGGATTTAAAGCTAAAAATGACCCCTATTATTTTTAGATGAATGGGCCCTGAGAAGGACGAGTGGGCCAAAATATGAACATCTCCATCCAAATAGCTTCATAGTTTCAGAGGTTGCCAGGCTGAGCCTGTCGAAGCCGAGCCATATTACTTATTAAACCGCCTTCGACAAGCTCAGGCTGACAGTTCCCGACAGCAGATCTCTAATTACTTTAACAACCATCTTTCAATGCTTTAACAAATCCTTGTTAATACTAGTAGCATTTATTGCATCAAAGTGATATAATAATAAAGCAGACGAAAACGTTTAAAACTTTTTACAATGAAAAAAAATTTACACCTCACCGCATCAGTCGATAAACCAGACCTACTGGAAGACATTATCGAAAAACTGGCTACCCGTCGTTACGATATGGGTTATGGCCAGGCTCGCGTGCCAAACACATGGGAGGCACTTGAAACTTCTTCTGTTGAATCATACATGAGTGGTACAGTAGAATTTGACTACAACGAAACGCAAAGGATCAGGATACCATATATCACTTGTTTTGTATTCAGCTGCACGAAAGTGGGAAGCGATCCTTATGATCTGAGTTGGAGCATATCTCTTTCTTAATACGCAATAGACAAAAATATCTATAGGCAATAGGCAATTCAAAACAAGGATTGTTTATTGCCTTTTTTGTTTTCTACGGCAACTTTTTATGAAGCCCAAAAAAAGTGCAGTATATTTAAGGAAGATATATGAAAACGCTAATTTTTAAACCAAAACAATATGAAAAAAAGCGCCATCAGCAATCGCATCTCCAAAAATATTTTAACCTCCATTTTCTTTTTCCTGTGTGCGCTGGATCTGCAGGCGCAGAACTTCCAACACCCGCTTGATCCATTATCTGCGAATGAAATTTCAGCGGCAGTCAAGCTGCTCAAGGCCTCGCCCGACTTTCCCAAAACAGGCATGTTCTCCACCGTGGTGCTCAACGAGCCTCCTAAAGAAGTTGTGATGAACTTTAAAGCCGGGATGCCCATTCATAGAGAAGCCTTCTCTGTTGTATTCGATAGGGTGAACAATAAAACTTATGAAGCGATAATTGACCTGGGTTCCAAAAAGATCAGTTCGTGGAAATTGATCCCGGGTGCACAACCGTTGGTCTTTCTTTCCGAATACGAAACCATTATTCCCATTATCAAAGCAGATCCAAGATGGCAGGCGGCCATACGTAAGCGTGGCATCACCGATTTCAGCAAAGTACAAATTGATGGCTGGGGAGTGGGACAGGTTGATGAAAAGTTCGGCGGAAGATTGTTACGCGGCGTATCGTATGTCAAAGGTGATCAAACGAATTTTTACGGCCGCCCGATCGAAGGTGTAGTGGCACTAGTGAATATGAACACACTCCAGGTGGTAGATGTTACAGATAATGATGTGCAACCCATTCCTCCTCCTTCAAGAGAATTCGATCAAAAAAGTGTTGGCAAGCTTCGCGAAAAACCAAAGCCGCTTGTTATCACACAACCACAGGGACAAAGTTTCAAGGTCATTGGCCATGAGATACGCTGGCAAAAATGGCGCTTTCGCTATAGCATGCATCCGCGTGAGGGATTGGTGTTGTACAATGTAGGTTATGAAGACAGTGGAAAAGTTCGTTCGATCTTATATCGTGCCGCATTGTCGGAAATGGTAGTGCCTTATGGAGATCCGGCTAAAGACTGGAACTGGCGCAGCGCATTTGATGTTGGGGAATATGGTGTAGGCCGCATGTCGAGCGCTCTTGAAAAAAGCAGGGACGTGCCAGAAAATGCCAGTCTGCTAAATGCAGTATTTGCCGATGACAATGGAGGGTTGGAGCAACATCCCAATGTTGTAGCTATTTACGAGCGTGATGGCGGCTTTTTGTGGAGGCATTACGAAGGTTATACAGAGACCACTGAATCCCGTCGCTCAAGGGAGTTGGTCATTTTCTTTATTGCTACGATCGGAAACTACGATTATGCAGTTAGCTATGTTTTCAAACAAGATGCAACAATGGAAGTTGATCTTGCACTCAGCGGCATCATGTTGCCGAAAGGAACATGGGAAAAGCGGATCGATGAAAATCATAAGATGACGGATATGTCGGGCCATTTAGTGGACCCGATGGTGATCGCTCCCAATCATCAACACTTCTTTAATTTCCGGCTCGACTTCGACATTGACGGCGTGAATAATACCGTAACCGAAATGAACAGCAGCGCAATGGATCCTGGTCCGAATAACCCCAACGGAAACGGCTTTTTAATGCAGGAAACAAAATTCAATCTGGAGTCGGAAGCCAGGCGCAGCATGGATATGGAGTCGGCAAGAGTATGGGGCGTGATGAATCCTGCAAGTAAAAATTCTTTGGGCTACAACCGGGCCTATGTTTTAGTGCCGGTTGGAAATAGCCTTCCTTATATCTCACCCGAATCACCCGTAAGAAAACGTGCAGGCTTTGTCAACAACCATTTTTGGGCCACGCATTATAACCCGCTTGAACTATACGCCGCCGGAGATTATCCCAATCAAAGCAAGGGTGGCGATGGCTTGCCGCAATATTCCAATAATGAATCTATTGCCAACACGGATGTGGTAACATGGTACACTTTGGGCATCACGCATATTCCACGGCCGGAAGAATGGCCGATCATGCCCGTAACACATCTTGGATTCAAATTGATACCTGCGGGGTTCTTTGATAGGAATCCGGGATTGGATGTGCCGAAATAAAGACCTTACCACAAAGTTGCACAAGGATACACGGAGATACACACAGTGACCCACGTTTCTCCGTGAAACTTTGTGGTTCTTTTGTGTATCTCTGTGGAAGAACTTAAACTAAAAAAGCCCGAACTCTCGTTCAGGCCACTTTAACTATTCATCCTTATTAATACCTTCCTCTTTGTTGTGAACTACAACTGTTGCGGCGGTTGTCGCGATACCTATCCCTTCCCCACCGCTCACTGAACCTTCTTGCTTTTGGATAACGGCTGTATCGATCCATGCGCTCGTAGCGATCGTCCCTGTTGTAATTATTGCCGCGGCCATATTCATTGTTACCGTAGCCATTATACTGGCTTTGATCATCATTGTTGTAGCCATTATTTTGCTGCCGGCTTTGGCCATATTGTTCATTCGGCGGTTGGTTGTACTGCACATTGGCTTGAGCATACTGGTCATTAGCACTGTTATCGTTATTGTATTGCTCGTTGGGTGAATTCTGGCCTCGTCTTTCCATGTGGCGGGTTGATTGAGCCTGCGCACCAAAACTGAAGAAAAGAAGGGCACTGCCCGTCGCAAGGACGGATATGATTTTTTTCATTTGAATGTTAATTTAATATGAGGTTTTTTATTCGAGATAGATAGCAGCAATATTATGCCAACAGTTAAGAACGGTTAGTTAAAACCCTGTAACATTACAAGCCTGTATACCAACGAAACCCAACGCAGACAATGGTTGTATCTATCCTTAGTTTACATTTATTTGCGATCCTACTTAACAAGCAAATAACCAAACCTGGCTATCAAAAATGCCCGGCTGGCGACTACTGACTGGCGACTCTGGACTAGAGACCTCGTCCCTATTGCATATTAAAAAGATTAGCATTAGATTAGCTCCCCCTATCAACCCAGGCAATGATCGTAACTGAAAAAAATACTGTTTCCATTCTACAGGTAGCCAACGACATCGTGGTTATGGAACTGCGTCATGAAGACAGGGTTGATTGCATCTTTGATTATGAGATCAAGGATACCACCGAAAGGATCGTTCGCCGCGGAAGATTCACCGGCCCGCTTGTTCAACTCGGAACACAATTCCTCCACAATGGTAATTATGAAATAGATCTGCAGGTAAAAGGAGAGAGTTGGAGGAAGGTGAGCTTTACGAAGAATTCGTTTTAGGCGTTTGCCCGCTGCTACCCTTGCCCCCGTCCCCTGAAGGGGTGTTATCCAAGTACCCTAACGATATGACGTCGCTTCACTCTTCGCACTAGTCTTCGCTACAATGTAGAATTACAAAAGCTGAGTTTACAGTAGTACAAAAGCTAAATCAGGGAACAACCGGAAAATTGGGTGTAATAATTTTCCGGGCTCTTTTTTGTTTCTTTTTGGAGAAGCAAAAAGAAAGATTAACTGTGATCCAATGTCACTTTCGTCTTATCCAACGGATCATACTTCACATATATCTCCTGCCCCGGCTGATATTTAGGAACTGATTGTTCCGCTATTGCTCCTTTTGCAGTGCATTGAAAAGAAGGCCCATCATCCGGTAATACTTCCAATTCCATTTCAGCATAAGGATTATTTCCATTTACATACACACCCAGCCAGGTATATTTTTTAATAATGGCTCTTGCCGAGCGGCCCGTGAGCCTTAGCATATCTCCTTCTGTTTGCAATTTCATCAATTCATCTTTTACTGCCGCTTCATTCGGCATGTTGAACGAGGACACAGCTCTCTGTTGCGTGCCCGTTTGTTGTACCTCTCCGCTAAGATCGATGATCACATTCTTTTCATCCTTCGGATCTATTTTCACGGGCACTACCATACCCGGCTGATATAGGTTGGGTTGTATACGGGATACCAGTGTGCGTATCGTTGTGCTGTACACCTGCCCGAATTGATTTTTCACATCAAGCACTAATTTTACCTGTGGATTATTGTTGATGGTAACGCCTGTGTCACGCACTTCCCTGATCGTTGCTTTACCGGCAATACCCGTCTTCATCAAGCGGCTCGCATTGATCATCGGGCCAAAAAATAATTTGTAAAACAGCAGCATCATTCCGCCAAAAACCACGATTATACCTCCCGCTATATAGATGCCTTCTGATCCTCCCGTTGCCAGTACGGCGCCAACGGCAACGATGATACCGATCAATCCACCGGCCAATCCTATCCATGTGCCTGCATTCATTTTCATAAGCAAAAATTTGTTGGTGAAACAAGTGAAGGCTAAGATATTAAATAAATTACACGAATTAGAACGAATTGCACGAATTAGCTAATTCGTGTAATTCGTGTAATAGTATTATTAAAAAAGCCCCGCAAATGCGGAGCGCTTTTAATTCGGATATTCAGTATATTTTATTGCTTGGCGTCGTGATTTTCTTCACCCTTTGTACCACCCCTGTGCAATGCCTTGATGGTAGCAAATCTTATTTTCAATCCTGCGATCTTTAAATTGTCGCCTGAAGCAAGATCTTTTTCCACTGCATTCTTGCGGGTGTCCAGCGCTTCGTACAAAACTTTGATCTCATCCCAATCCTCCCTGGAATAGTTGTTCTTATTGTCTGCTACAGTGTTCACAAAATTCTTATACACACCCAAAATATTTTGCGCCGTAACAAATCCAAATTTCATATCGCTTCCTATCTTACCCTCACCAAATAACCTGTTTCGCAGCACTTGCCTGTAATCAGGTGTTGCAGCTTCTACCGCTACCGCGGCTTCTTTTTCTTTCAGCTTTGTTTCGTAAGTCGCCTTCAATGCGGCATACTTTGCTTTCGTTTTTTCCGCCATCTCTTTGTCGGCAGCCTCAAGCGTGGCCAATGACTTTTCCGAACGCATTGCTCTTTCCTGGTAGCCATTGTCGATGATCGTCCAGTTTGCCACTGTATATACCGGCGGAAGGCTTTCCACGGAATCGACATATTCAGTTAACTCAGTTGCATCAGCCTTTGCAACTTGAGCATTTTCTTCTTTGGTATAATGGTTACAAGCGGTAAATCCGCCGATAACAATAAGCGATGTGATCATTTTTTGTGTATTTGTCATTTTATTTTGGTTTGAACCCGCAATGCCAACATTCATGCCATGACCGGAAAATGACATGATGATCAAAGGGCATATTACCCGTTTTGCTAAGTTTCAGACTCAACTGCAGCAAATAGCTGGTCCTATTGTGTGAATGATGTAACCTATTTACAGAGTTATGTAACAGTTTCCACTGCCGGAAAACCCAACTTTACCTTATGGACGTAGTAAAAAAAACTGAATATCCCAATATGGGCAATAAAGCGGGCAATGATGAGTTGGAAAAATCCACTTCTCATATCATCGTGGAGATCATCGAGTACGTGGCCCAATCAGTAGTGATCAGAACGATCATAAAGAAATCTACCGGGAATATCAGCATCATGTCGTTCGATAGCGGCGAAGGGTTGACAGAAAAAATATCTCCTTTTGAAACTTACGCACAGATCATTGATGGAAAGGCGGAGATCGTCATTGACAACTTATCGAATTTATTGGAAACGGGCCAGGGCATCATCATACCTGCGCACGTGCCTCATTCTATTAAACCCAATGGACGCTTCAAGATGATCCTGACCACTATAAAAAACGGTGCTGATCATATGGATGAATAACATAAACAAAGTTTAGGTGCGGGTGATCTTTAAGCACTCTTACATAAAGTAAAACATCAAATGATATCACTGCCAGCAAGCCGGATAAATCCCTTACATCCCACCAAAGAAATAAAAAAAACTCCACACCAGTTGGCCGCCCTCGTACATGAAGTACGCAACCCATTAGCCAATATCAACCTGGCAACGGAAATGCTTGGAACCATTTTCACCAATGATGATCAGAAATTATACCTGGATATCATCATGCGCAATTCCATCCGCATCAATAGGGTGTTGACCGATATGCTCGTAACATTTCAGCCCGATGAAACGCACCTGGAAGAACATTCTATCCGGGAACTGCTGGATGAAGTGCTGGCAGTATCGATGGACAGGGTCATGCTCAAAAACATCATTGTAAAAAAGAATTACGTTAAAAAAGATCATAAAACCCTGGTCGATAAATTAAAATTAAAGATCGCTTTCACCAATATCATCATCAATGCAATAGAAGCCATGCCTTTGGAAAAAGGCGTATTGAACCTGGTCACAAGATCAGCGAACGGCAAAGCTGTTGTGGAAATAACAGACAATGGTGTTGGCATTGCTAAAGAAGACATTGAGCATATATTCAAACCCTATTTTACCAAACGACCGGGTGGTATGGGACTGGGATTGTCAACAACCTTCGACATGTTGCAATCAAATCATGTGGGTATCAACGTGCGTTCAACACCGGGCAAAGGAACAAGTTTCATCTTATCTTTTGATGGTATTGGGCCGACAGGTAAATACGTTGATTCCGGTTCATCTTCGATACCTGCTTGATCAAAGGCATTAAAGGTGGGCATCAGTTTGAAAAGTTGTCTTCGCCGGTTGGCAGATGTCGAAGGCGGGTTAACTCAATATAGCCCCGGCTTCGACAAGCTCAGCCTGACAGTTCGTTTGCCGGCAAATATTTCAAACTGATATACAACAGCATTAAATGTTGCCTTTGAGAACAACCAGCTTAGTTGTATATTTACTGTTCAGCATCAAATGGTAAACCTCTCTTCACACAGAATAAGTTGTTCGCCAAAGAATCTACAGGCGGTATCGAACTCTTCATTCAATAAAAACAAAAATGCGACTATATATCAAATACATGGTGAGCCTGCGATGTATTATGATGGTCAAAGAGGAATTGAAGAACTTAGGCCTGCGGTATACTGCTGTTGAGTTGGGCGTAGTAGACATAATGGAAGATATCACCCAGCAGCAACATGATAACTTAAAATTAAATCTCCTGAAGTCTGGGTTGGAATTGCTCGACGATAAAAAATCCATTCTCATAGAAAAAATAAAAGCAGTGATCGTGGAAATGATCCACTATTCTGATGAATTACCCAAGGTGAATTATTCAGATTATATCGCCGAAAAACTGCACTACGACTATACTTATCTTGCCAATATCTTTTCGGAAGTAAAGGGAATCACCATTCAGCAATTCATCATCATCCACAAGATCGAAAAAGTAAAGGAACTCTTGCTCTATGATGAACTGAACCTCACCGAGATCTCCTACAAGATGAACTATAGCAGCGTTGCACACCTGTCTAACCAGTTCAAAAAGGTCACCGGCCTCTCTCCTTCCTTTTACAAACAATTAAAGCAAAAACGAAATGAGAATTTGGAGAATCTTTGATTTATGTAACTTTTTGCCATAATTGTGTAACAGTTTAAAAATGGGAAAATTCATCTTTGTGCTATCCATTTTTACTAACACTCATCTTAAAAAAAATGACTATTGGAAAATTCATCGTTTGAAAAACCACAGGTCTTTGCTATGGCTGATACCATTGAATATGTTGATCATGCTGTAGTCACCAAAACTATCATTCATAAATTAACGGGCAATGTAAGCATTGCTGCATTTGATAAAGGTGAAACGGTGATAGGAAAACTATCGCCCTTCGGCACACTACTCCAGGTCATCGAAGGAATTGCTGAAATACTGATCGATGGCATATCCAACCAATTGCAAGCCGGGCAATCCATATTGATCCCCGCCCATTCCCGCAATACCCTTAAAGCTAATGTTCGGTTCAAAATGTTGTCTACTGTAATTAAGAGTGGATATGAAGAAGTAGCGTAACGATTTCTTTCTTTTACAATAAACCCATAGATGTAGAACACTAACAAAAAAATCGCTGATTAATCGAGATAATGATGATTCCGCTGATTTTTGCCTGCGGCAAAAGATTTTCCGAAGGAAAATCAATCAGCGCAATCAGTATAATATTGATTAATCAGCGATTTTTTTTGTCTTGATACGATCAAAATATTTTCAATAAAGAAGCCTCCGACAAAATCGGAGGCTTCACTTTTAGAACATTCGCTCACCGAAGATTCTATTATTAATAATTCCTTAGTTTCATTTCCACTCTCCTGTTCTTCGCACGGCCGGCTGTTGTTTTGTTGGGCGCCAGTGGCCTGTCGGGGCCGTATCCTTCTGATGTGATACGACTTTCATCAACACCAACCGATTTCAGGTATGCAGCAACAGATGCTGCACGATCATCAGATAATTTCATATTCATATCATGAGCGCCTGTGCTATCTGTATGGCCTTCTACATTGATCTTGAATGTTGGATTATCATTTAATATTTGCGCAACTGTTTTCAACGAAGCGAAAGACTTCACCAGTAATTTAGCGCTGCCGGTTGAAAAGAAAACATTCTTTGCGGCAAGGTTTACCTTCTGGATGATCGCTTCGGGAATAACAGGGCAACCATAATTAGATGCAGGTCCCGGAACATTGATACATTTATCTTCTTCATCATTCACACCATCCTTATCTGTATCGGGTATTGGACATCCTTGATAACGTGCGTATCCGAATACATCAGGACATTTATCTTCTTCGTCATTAATGCCATCTTTATCCCTGTCGGGAACCGGACAACCTTCGTAACGTGCGTATCCAAATACGTCAGGACATTTATCATCGATATCTGCAATGCCATCGGCATCTTTATCAGGACAACCTTTTAATGAAGCCAGTCCGAATACATCAGGACACCTGTCAACCGCATCGAGTATACCATCACCATCCCTGTCTAGTACAACAACGACTGGTGGAGTTGGCGGTACTACTGCTGCAATTTTACGTCCGCTTCCAAACTTCAATGCAAGACCAGCTCTTATCGTTGATAAACTCCATGTTTCAACTGAACGGGGTGACTGTCCGAAATAAGGTTGATAAGCAACGAAGGGAGAAAGTATTACCTGGGATTGTCTTGTTTTAGAAGATATCCACATATCATATCCCATTCCAACCTGTCCCGAAAATATGGTGCTTTTGACATCATCAAAATCACCTTTAACATCTGCATTTGCCGGTTGTCCGGGAATTGCAGGGTTGGTGCCCAGCTTATAGGTAAATTCTTTATTCATGTTGAATCCAACTCGTGGACCAGCATATAAATAGAACCCCGACCTAAACGGCGCCACACGCAGGCTAGGCTCAACAGTTATGTAGCTGAGATTAGTGGTGAGATCGGCCGGACAATTACAAGGCGTAGTCACAGTTTCGTATTCAGCGCGGCGACCATCGTAACCGGCCTGCAGCATGAATCCAAAAACGGACTTCCAGGGATGATATTCAATTACCGCTCCGGCAAAAAGCCCCACTCCTTTACCATCGTGGAAAGCAGTTGGAACCGTTAATCCCGAATTCAAACGTTGTGTACTTCCGGTATACATGTTATAATTGGCGCCACCAGCAAAACCAAACCACCACGAGGCTGGCTTATATTGGGCCTGCGCAGGTGAAAAAATATTTACAGCGATCAACAACATTAGCATACCGCTTTTGAAAATTGATTTAAAAATTGATTGTCTCATTTGTTTTATTTTTTGATTTTGAATTTTAAATTTTTACTTGACTACGGTTTGATGATAAAATTGGTATTGGTCATTACTACCGCGCCATTCCTGGCGAGCATTCTGCCAATCGCAACTGCATTTGAATTCATGGTGATAGAAGTCAAAGCGAGTATATTTCCTTTGAAGGCAGTATTATCTCCGATCGTTGCCGAAGAGCCTACCTGCCAATAAATATTCTTAGCCTGTGCTCCATTGCTGAGAATAACACTACCGCCGGCTCCGCCGATCGTGGTAAAGCCTGCTGCTATTTGAAATATCCAAACAGCATTTGCGTCACCTTGCGCATCAAGCGTGAGGTTGCCTGATTGGATCAAAAGTGTTGAAGTTGTTTTATAAATTCCGGGCGCAAGTGTTTTACCACCCTGGTCACCGGATACGGTCACGGGTGCGGGTGAAACAGCGCCTTCAGCAAAAAGATAGGCATTGGTCAGATCTGTTTTAGCCTGAACGAGCATCGCTGCAACGCCTGGAGGTGCAACATCATCAGACGCATAGATGGCGCCATTCACGATCGTTGCTGGTGGAAAACCAGTTATCGAAGACCTCAAGCCCGGGCTGATACCTACATCCATATTCTGGATCTGGCTAAAGCCTGCATTATTGCTTACGCCTGTGCCTGATATGATCCCGAAACGTGCAACCGAATTCAATGAAGGAGCTGTTGGCCCCAGTGTTGTTTTGGTTGTGAAGCTCCACACATAATTACTTGCGAGTGAAACGCCGGCAAGATTTTTTGCTCCTGTAGTGATCGTAGCTGTATAAACAGTTGTCGACAATAAATTGGTCGCAGGAGTAAATGAGGCCGTTGTTCCGGCGTAAGAAACTGTTCCTGCAACCGGCGTTGCACCATTTTTCAAAGTAAACGTTGAAGAATTAATTGTCAATGGATCCATCGCCATGCTAAAAGTTGCAGTAACTACTTTGTTCAACACAACATCCGTAGCATTATTTGCCGGATCGGTGGAAGTGACCGTAGGTGCCGTAACGATCCCTGTGGTAAATGACCATACATAATTACTTGCGAGCGCTGTGCCTGCTACATTTTTAGCACCGGTTGTGATCGTGGCTGTATATACCAGGCCAGGTGAAAAATTAACCGTGGGTGCAAATGATGCGGTTGTTCCCGAATAAGTTATTGTTCCCGTAACAGGATTTAATCCCTGCTTAATGGTAAACGTTGTTGCATTGATCGTCAGCGGATCCATCGGCATATTAAAAGTTGCCGTTACTATTTTATTCAGCGGAACACCTATTGCATTGCTTGCCGGATCGGTAGAGATCACGGAAGGCGCCCCGGTGGATATTGTTGTAAATGTCCATACATAATTATTCGCCAGCGCTGTGCCAGCAAGGTTCTTAGCGCCGGTAGTGATCGTCGCTGTGTACACAACACCAGGTAAAAGATTGGCAGCAGGCACGAAGGACGCTGTTGTTCCTGTATACGTAACTACACCTGCTACTGCATTTGCACCCTGCTTCAGCGTAAACGTGCTGGTATTGATCGTAAGTGGATCCATCAGCATACTGAAGGTTGCCGTCAATGTTTTATTCAGCGGCACTGCTGTTGCATTGTTTACCGGGTCAGTAGAAATTACATTCGGGCCAACGATCGTTCCTGTGGTGAACGACCATAAATAATCGGCGACCATTGATATGCCCGTTGCACTTTTTACCCCGGTAGTAATGGTACAGTTATAAACGCTATTCGGTAAAAGATCAACAGCGGGTGTAAAAGTTGCTGTTGTATCAGTATAGGTAACCGTTCCTGCGATCGGCGACCCGCCTTTTTGAATAGTGAATGTTGTGCTGTTGATGGATATCGGATCCATTGGCAGGTTGAACTTTGCAGTAATTCTTTTATTAAGAAAAACACCTGTTTCATTATTTGCAGGATCAGTGGACACAACAAGCGGGGCAAGTGTTGAGCCGGTGCTGAAGGTCCAGGTATAATCGGCCTGCATTGCATTACCATTCACGTCTTTCACTGCAGTAGTAACTCTGCCGCTGTAAGTTGTATTTGCTGTAAGCGGCGCAGCAGGTGTAAATGTTGCTGTATTGCCGGCATAGGTAATTGTTCCTGTAATGGGAGCAGTGCCGGAAATGATCAATGAAGCCTGTGTGATAGTTGCAGGGTTCATTTGTTCATTAAAGGTTACTGTGATAATTTTTCCCAATGGAACGAACGTGGCGCCATTAACAGGGTTTGTAGCAATTACGATCGGGCAAGCGCCCACTACTTCCACAAAATCGTCTTTTTTGTTGCAACCAACGATCAGCGCAGTCAGTAACAAACCAGTACCTGCGATCATCCATAATTTTTTTTTCATAGCCATGTATTTTTTAAAATGTAATACCGTGTCGGCACAACAGTAGTTATGCGACCTTAATAAAGTAACCCGTATTTGTTTTTTCGCTGATGCGTTAGCTCAGAGGTGTTTGGGCAATGCAGTTGGCAACATCCGTGCCGCGATATTATTCGTATCCACTCTTGATGATCGTTGAGATCATTTTAAAACGCACATTGGCCTTTACAATATTAGGTTTGTGTGCGGGTATAATGATCGACTGACCCGTCTCTAACATATTCGATTTCCCGTCGATAAGGATCTCCGCTTTACCATCAATGATCTGCACAAACGTATCGTAAGGAATTATTTTTTCTGTAAGTGCTTCTCCCGTGTCAAATGAAGCTGCACTGATGTTCCCGGTTGATTTTTTTATGATCGTCTTGATCACAACTGAATTAGGCATGTACTCAATGATCTCTACAATGATAAGCGGCGTAGCTTTTTTCATCTCCACATTGTCTACAGTATCCATGCAAATTTTTATTGAGATACAAAGGTGCATCGCATGTCGGTATTCAATATTACATATGCCTGTGAATAAGTTGCATCATTCACACTTTCCCCACATTGGGGTATTAATACGCCCTGTAGCCAACGCCCCACGGTGATTATCGTGGCATGACGTTTGTCAAATGGCAGGTACTCTTATTGCAAAGGAAATAGTTGAAAGTTCATAGAAGACCCCTTCGAATGTAAAGACGCTGCCATGAACTATCAACTACACACTGCGCAAAGCATATATAAAATAAATCAATTTGGTTAGTTACCTGAAGAATACTTTTACGGACGCCGGCAATGTCACACAATTCACAGCCAGATTTTTTAGGGAAGTCTTCAAACCTCCTTTTGAGATCAAAGAATTCGTGAGGCAATGTTATATCATTGGATACAAATCTCTTCCCCTTGTTACCATAACGGGTTTTATCATGGGACTGGTACTCACTATTCAAACGCGGCCTACGCTTGCCGAGTTTGGTGCTGAATCATGGTTGCCGGGAATGGTGGGACTTTCATTGATCCGAGAAATTGCCCCGGTGATCACGGCGTTAATATGTGCAGGTAAAATTGCATCCGGTATTGGTGCAGAATTGGGTTCTATGAAAGTCACGGAACAGATAGATGCTATGGAAGTGTCTGCTATTAACCCGTATAAATATTTAGTTGTTACACGGATCCTTGCCACCACATTGATGATCCCGCTATTGGTGATCTTCGCCGATGGCATTGGAGTTTTCGGAGGGTATGTTGGCATGAATATTCACAGCGATGTGAACATGCTCCGATATTTCACACAGGTGTTGGAGTCAATCGACTTCCTGGATATTGTACCCGCCACCATCAAAACTTTTTTCTTCGGATTCTTTATCGGGATGATCGGATGTTATAAAGGATTCACTGCAGCCAACGGAACCGAGAGTGTAGGTAAAGCAGCAAATTCGGCGGTAGTAGCTGCATCACTTACCATTTTCATCATAGACATGTTGGCCGTACAAATAACGGACCTATTCTTTTAAAAATAATGATCAGCGAAAAAACAAATATACAAGAGCAAGCTTCAGCAAACAATACCGATGCCGTGATCAGCATCAAAGGATTGTATAAATCCTTTGGCAAAGACAACCATGTTTTAAAAGGTGTTGACCTGGCGGTAAAAAAAGGCGAAAACCTGGTAGTGCTTGGTAAGTCGGGTTCCGGAAAATCTGTAGCCATCAAGTGCATAGTAAGATTGGTAGAGGCAGATGAAGGAGAAATAAAAGTATTTGATACAGATATCAATTCCCTGGATAATGCAGCATTAAATCAAATAAGATTAAGGATCGGTTTCCTGTTTCAAAATTCCGCCCTTTATGATTCGATGACTGTGAGGCAGAACCTCGAGTTCCCTTTAAAGCGTCACTCGAAGAAACTTTCCGCAAAAGAAGTAGAGGACGCGATAATTGCTGCACTGGAGAATGTGGGACTGGCTGAAGCTATTGACAAAATGCCTTCTGAATTATCAGGTGGGATGAGAAAAAGGATCGGCCTGGCACGTACACTTATTTTAAAGCCGGAAATTATGCTGTATGACGAGCCTACTACGGGTTTGGATACCATCACTTCAAGGGAGATCAGCGAATTGATATTGGCTATTCAGAAGAAAAACAAAACCAGCTCAATCATCATCACGCATGATATGGCTTGTGCAAAGCTTACAGGCGATAGGTTGGTGATCCTGAAAGACGGCGTGATCGTCGCTGAAGGTAGTTATGAAGCGTTGGAAAAAAGCAATGACGAATGGGTGCGTTCTTTTTTCATTTGATCATTCACTAAAATAAAAAATATGAATAAGGAAAAAGGGTTTACGTGGAAGTTGGGAATGTTCGTGGTCATTGCATTGGTGCTTTTTATATTCACGGTATATTTTATCGGGAAGAATAAAAATCTTTTCGGCTCAACCTTTCATTTGAGATCTCAATTCAAAACGGTAAGTGGTTTGAAAGTGGGTAATAATGTGCGCTTTTCCGGCATCAATGTAGGTACTGTAAATGATATTGAACTGATCACCGATACCTCTGTTTTGGTGGATCTGTTGATCAAAAAAGAAATACAGAAATTCATCAAAGTGGATGCGAGGACGAGTATCAGTTCGGATGGATTAATGGGAGATAAAGTGCTCACTATATCCCCAGGCACCGGCGCCACCGAACCGGTAACAGAAAATGGACTACTCAATTCAAAAAATGCCATAGAAATGGATGACGTGATGGCGCAGGTAAAGACCAGCGTTGATAACGCAGCGATCATAACAAGCCAGCTTGCACAATTCAGTTATAAATTGAACAATGGAAATGGTATGCTGTCGAAGCTGATCAGTGACCCTGAATTTTCAAATAGCTTGAAAGGCACGATGACTAACCTTCAAACCAGCTCCAAACAATTTGCCAATTTCACCACAAAAATGAACAGTGGCGTGTTGGATTCAACAATGGCCAATGTACAGTCGGCGACGAAAGGATTGAGTGAAAATATGGAAGCCGCCAAGCATAGCATTTTATTCAGGGGATATTTTAAGAAAAAGGCAAAGGCTAACGCGAAGAAAGTAGAAGACGCAAAAAAAGCTACACTGAACAATGTAAAAGATAGTATAAGATAGAACGGTTTGATGGTTGTTTCAGCCCCCTATCTGTTGGGTAATCAAAAGAAAAGGGATTATGCCGCCATTAATAGGTTACCTTGGGCAATTGTGAACAACACATATAGAAGATCATGGATACTGCAGGGGAAGTTGAAAAATCGAAAATACATATCATAGTAGAGATCATCGAGTATTTGCCTAATGCCGTGGTAAGCAAGACCATTATTAAAAAAGCTACGGGCAATATCACTGTTTCTTCTTTTGATGAAGGTGAAGAACTGGAAGAAAAAAGTTCCCCTTTCGATAACTATATCCAGATCATTGATGGTGTTGCCGAAGTAACTATTGATTCCATAAAATACAATATGAAACTAGGCGATGGAATAATCATTCCCGCCCATTCCCGTCATTGCTTCAATGCTAACCAACAGTTCAAGATGGTGTCTACCATCATTAAAAGCGGGTATGAAAACTAATCGCCGCTCTTCCCCATGTGTGAATCATATAACTTTTTTACAGCATTATGTAACAGTTAGATACCCAGGCACACCCAACTTTGCAACATACTTTCATCTCACCAATTCCATAATTCAATTACCATGACTTCAGTAAAGTATTTAGGCATCTGGATGGACCATGCCAATGCACATTTAATGGATTGCAGCTCCGGTATGGACACCAAAACAACCTCAGCGGCTTCCTTTACCCACGCCACGAAAGAACACAGTACGGGTAGCGAACACGTGGCGCACAATAAAGAACAGCACCAACAGTCGGCTTATTACAAAAAAATAGGCGAAGCGATCATAAAATATGACGAAGTGGTTCTTTTTGGACCGACCAATGCAAAGCAAGAACTCTTTAACCTGTTAAGAGGCGACCATGCGTTTAATAGAATAAAGATCTCGGTAAAACAAATGGATCAGATGACCGACAATCAGCAACATGCTTTTGTGAAGGGCTTTTTTTCAAAGCAGTGAAATACTTATAGCACGAATTAGAGCGAATTACACTAATTCGCAAATTGGTGATCATTCTGTTATTGATACTTATACTGTAATTGACAAAGTTTCATCAATATCAAATTACGTTTTGGGAAGCAAGATGTTAAAGCGAAGAATTGAGCAGTCGTTTTTAACGGTGTTCCCCGAGGGGAAACAAAAAGTCGGGATGCTTGCATCCCGACTTTTTTATTTAAATCAACAAGCATTGAAAATAACTTAAAATATGAAAGCATTAGTTTATCATGGGCCAGGCAAAATGTCCTGGGAAGAAAAACCTAAACCGGTGATCCTTGAGCCAACGGATGCCATCGTGAAAATCTTTAAGACCACGATCTGTGGTACCGATCTGCATATCATGAAAGGGGATGTGCCCACAGTTACAGAAGGAAGGATCATTGGCCATGAAGGTGTTGGTGTTATTGATGAAGTGGGTACAGCTACCACCAATTTTAAGAAAGGCGACCACGTATTGATCTCCTGTATCAGTTCATGCGGCAAATGTGTGTATTGTAAAAAAGCCATGTACTCCCATTGCCAAAAAGGCGGATGGATATTGGGCAATACCATCGATGGTACGCAAGCTGAATATGTACGCATCCCTCATGCAGATAATAGCCTCTATCCTATTCCCGCCGGCGCTGATGAAGAAGCACTGGTGATGCTGAGTGATATTTTACCCACAGGTTTTGAATGTGGTGTTTTGAATGGAAACGTAAAGCCCGGCGACTCAATAGCTGTTGTGGGCGCTGGTCCTATTGGCCTGGCAGTATTATTGACTGCACAATTCTTTACCCCTGCGCAAATTATCATGATCGACCAGGATGACAACCGACTCGCAGTTGCGAAGACCTTCGGCGCAACACATACCATTAACAGCTCCAGTGAAGATGCCGTAGAAAAAGTATTAGCAATCACAAACGGCATTGGCGTAGATGCAGCCATTGAAGCTGTGGGCATACCAGCAACATTTGAATTATGCGAGGCTATTATCGCGCCAGGAGGCCATATCGCCAATATAGGCGTTCATGGCAAGAGCGTTGTGCTTCACCTGGAAACTTTATGGGCCCGCAACATTACCATCAGCACAAGATTGGTTGATACTGTGTCAACGCCGATGCTTTTTAAAACAGTTCTATCGGGTAAGCTGAATCCTCAACAACTCATTACCCATCATTTCAAGCTAAGTGAGATCATGGAAGCTTATGATACCTTTCAAAATGCGGTAACAGCAAAGACGCTAAAAGTAATATTGACAAACGAGGACAATGGTCTATAGCAGGTTGTGTCCCAGCGGGGTTTTCGCGGTAGACTCTTTGGAATCGAAAAGCAGCGTGCCGCGAAACCCCGCTGTTGTTCGTTTCTCATGATTAAAAAATACCCCCTCCAGGTATTTAATAAAAACGGACGAAGACAGTATTAACGCCGAGAAGTATTCCAGCAGCGGGGTTTCATGCAAGCAGTTTTTCTATTTATGATGTGTGCAGTGAAAACCCCGCTGGGACAAAGTAATGTTGACGAACGAGGAGTGCAGTCTATAGTATTCATCATATCTACTAAATAAAGAAGCCTCCGAAATATTCGGAGGCTTCAATTTTATACATCGCCACATATTAATAGTTCGTCAATTTCATTTCTACTCTCCTGTTCTTTGCACGGCCTGCTGCTGTTTTATTTGGCGCAATTGGCCTGTCCGGACCATATCCTGTTGAACTGATACGACTTCCATCAACACCAGCTGACTTCAGATATTCAGCCACTGATGCTGCACGATCGTTTGATAAGGTCATATTCTTTTCATGGTCACCTGTGCTATCGGTATGTCCTTCAACGCTGATCTTGTATGAGGGATTATCCGCCAATATTTGCGCAACGGTTTTCAATGGACCAAAAGATTTTGCCAATAATTTATTGCTGCCGGTGGCAAAGAAAACATTCTTCGCTGCAACATTAATTTTCTGTATGATGGCTTCAGGAATCACAGGACAACCGTAGTTAGAAGCAGGCCCTGGGGTATTGATACATTTATCTTCTTCATCATTTACACCATCCTTATCTGTATCAGGTATCGGACAACCTTGATAGCGGGCATATCCGAATACATCCGGGCATTTATCTTCTTCATCATTGATACCGTCTTTATCCCTGTCAGGAATTGGACAACCCTGGTAACGTGCGTAACCAAAAACATCAGGACATTTGTCATCGATATCTGCAATACCATCACCGTCCTTATCAGGACAACCTCTTAACGAAGCCAGGCCCGCTACATCAGGACACCTGTCATCAGCATCCAATACGCCATCACCATCTCTGTCTAATACAACCACAGTTGGTGGCGGTGGTGGTGGCGGCGTTTCAGTTTTATGGCCACTACCAAATTTCAACGCAAGACCACCCCTGATCGTTGACAGTTCCCATGCGTCATCGCTACGTGGATCTTGTCCGAAACGCGGTTGATACGCAACAAACGGTGACAATACAACCTGCGAGCGACTTGATTTTGAACTTAGCCAAATATCATATCCCAATCCGACCTGGCCGGAGAATACTGTTGACCTGATATCATTCAGATCACCCTTTACCTCAGTTGCAACTGAGGCTGGAATAGCGGGATCAGGCCCCAATGTATAAGTAAATGATTTGTTGATATTGAATGCCACTCTTGGTCCGAGGTAAAGATAAAAATCCGACTTGAACGGAGCGATGCGAAGGCTGGGCTCAACACTTATGTAACTAAGTTTAGTGCTAAGATCTTGCGTTTGGTTGGAAGAATTTATCACCTGGTCATATTCAGCATGGCGGTTATCATACCCAGCCTGCAGCATAAAACCAAATACTGAATGTGCACGGTGATATTCAAGAACCGGACCCGCAAAAAGGCCAACACCATTGCCATCATGGAAAGCAGTGGGTGTTTTTATGCCGGCACTCAATTGATCATTGGTTCCGCGATACATATTATAATTTGCGGCACCTGCTACGCCAAACCACCAGGAAGCCTGGGAATATTGTGCGTTTGCCGTGGAAAAAATTGTTCCGCCGATCAAAAAGGTAAGCATGCATCCTTTGATCAGGGATCTACAGAATGAGAATTTCATAGTTGTTTTGTTTTAAGATTATATAAAATATATAGTGTGTCAGCATAACGGCAGTTATGTAACTTATTTTGGTGACCTTATATTTTTTATAATGCTTAGTTCAGAGGTGCGAGGGGCAAAAAAAACAAAACAAGATTCATGCCGCGCTGTAAATATTTGGTTTAAGCGCCTTAATAATTTCTACAACTCCCCAAACTGGGGCAATAATGTTCTGATTAAGCCATCAACCGTCTCACTCAAACAATATTTTGGAAAACAAGGCGCTGATCTGTTAAGGAATAGGCAAATTTCCACTATGCAACCTGTGGCATGGTATTCGCACAACCACAGTGTCTTAGGGAAGATGGGTACCTGTTATGGCTGCCTAAAATCTTTTCCTTAAAAAGACGCAAAAAATAAACAAAATGAAAAAAGGAATTTTTATCGTTGCCTTACTGCTAAGCGGTATCGCAATTCAAACAGCCTCTGCCCAGTTACGCATAGGAGTTAATATCAATATTGGTAATCAACCAACCTGGGGACCGGTAGGATATGATCATGTGGACTATTACTATCTACCCGATATTGATGTGTACTACAACGTACCTAACCGCCAATACGTTTACGAGGACCGTGGCCGTTGGATATTTGCTTCATCTTTACCTCCAAGATACAGGAACTATGATCTGTATAGCGGATACAAAGTGGTAGTGAATGAGCAATACCCATATCGTCATGCTGCGATGTACAGAACCAAGTATGCACCCTATAAGAACAATCATGATCAACAGGTGATCCGCAACAGCCATGAAGAAAAATATTGGCAGATCAAGGATCATCCTGAGCACAATAAGTGGAAAGGTGATAACAGGAATAACCAGGATAACGACAGAAACAACCATGATAACGGCAATCACAAAAACAGGGGAAGAGGCAGGGGCCGTGGTTAATAGCTAAAATTATTTTTTAAATCGCCGGTAATTATTTGCTGATCTTTAAATGAAGGTTGGGAGTGAGCTACCGGCGATTTTTTACTAGAAGGCGATTCGGGTGAGTCATCGCATATAATTTAAAGTATAGATTTTGTCGTCCGTTGAATTAGGGTCAAGATTAACATTAAAAAAAGAACTCATTCCTGTTTCTCTTTTGATCATACCCGAAAGATAAAGCAGTTCTTTACCCCTGCTGCTTGAGAAAAATGCAAATCCATAAGGTACAAATTGCTTCGGTTTTCCAAATTGAATTTCCGCTTTTTGAAGGTTGGGAACTAAACTCGCTTCATCAAATTTATATAACGAGGTGTCAATGATCAAATGATCTCGTATTCCTTTAAAGTTTTTTTCTCTTATAAGATCGACGATCTTATTAACGACACCAATTTTAGCTTTTACTTTTTCCAGCTGATGGATCGTATAGCTTTGCTTGATATCTTCTCCGTTACCAAGGATCAGTTCGCTTTGGATATGATTATACGAATTCTCTTCACCATTTAAATTTTTGTAAAACAGGTATGCAATATTGGCACATGATAAGTCCGCTAGATTTGGTAAGCTATCAATAGATGGACTGTGACTAAATTTTAACCAAAAATCAGTTTCATTGTTTGTTATCGAAACCCCATATTCACATTGCCCTCCATAAAAGGCAATGATCTCTTTTATTCCTCTATCTTCATTTACTGTTATATCTCCCGATTCAGACAGTAGCGCAGCCTTATTTTTACCTGCGTGTTTAGGTTTGCAAGCAGAAAAAAATAGCGAAATTATGATTATCAGTTGAAGTGAACGTTTCATAAACTCAAATTAGAGTGTCCCGAATTAATAGCAGCCAACTCTTAAATATACGAATCTTCATTTCACTATCATTACGAGCCATTTCTCAGTAGTGTCTCCGTTTGAAAATTAATCTCGGCTTTCATCGATATGTTGCTTTTTTCTTTTTTGCTTCGCCCAAAAAAGAAACAAAAAAGGGCCCCCGAAAAAAATTACATCCTTTTTTCGGGTAGTTCGCTGATTTAGCTTTTGCACTACTGTAAACTCAGCTTCAGTAATTCTACATCAAAGCGAAGGCCGAAGCGACCTTTGGATCTATACGATAATTCTCCACCCGAGTTCTCACCAGTACCTGTGTAAGGCGCATTATTTGGTTCGGTCATGCCAAAGGCATGATTGGAAAAATGCGAAGCATATTTTTCCAAAGAGCCAAATAGAGCGCCGGCACAGGTACGCAGCCCCGCCGGCTGTGGAGGCGAAAGCTTCATGGCATTGAGAACATGAAATTTCAACACAATCCACTAATTTTAAACTGAGACACTACTCATTTCTCCTACATTTGCAATGGGCACGCATTTTGTTTACCTGCATTCAAACGTCTTTCAAAACAACCTATGCCGGCAAAAAAAACAAAAGAAAAAAAACTGAACCCTGCCCAAAAATTCAAAAGATTTCTATCGATACTGGGTCCGGGCATCGTAACCGGCGCAAGCGATGATGATCCATCTGGCATCGCCACGTATTCACAGGCAGGCGCGGGTTTTGGGTTGTCGACATTATGGACGGCACTCATCAGTTTTCCACTCATGGCGGCCATACAGGGCATGTGCGCACGCATTGGTCTTGTTACAAAAGAAGGGCTTACCACTACCCTCAAAAAATATTATCCAAAATACATTCTTTACACGATGATGCTGTTCAGCTTTCCCGCCATCGTGCTCAATATTGGCGCGGATATACAGGCAATGGGGGCAGTAGCAAACATGTTAGTTCCTCAAGTACCGGTATTTGCTTTTTGTTTGTTGTTCAGCGCTATCCTCATCTTTATCATTATTAAATTCCCTTATCAAAAATTTGCGGCGATATTAAAATGGTTATGCCTGGCGTTGTTGCTTTATCTCACCATTCCCTTTTTGGTTAAACAAGATTGGGGAGCAGTGTTAAAAGCGACGGTCATTCCGCATATCGAATTCAACAAAGAATTCATACTCATCATTGTGGCCATACTCGGCACCACCATCTCTCCTTACCTGTTCTTCTGGCAAACGACCATGGAAGCTGAAGATATGACGCATAAGAATGTAATGATCAACAAAAGGATCCTGAAAGACATGAAGGAAGATGTGAACACCGGCATGTTGTTCTCCAACCTCGTGATGTTCTTTATCATCCTCGCCACCGGCGCTGTATTACATAGCAAGGGAATAACAAAGATCGACACCGTAGAGCAAGCCGCAAAAGCACTCGAACCGCTTGCAGGCAAACTGGCGTACCTGTTTTTTGCCCTCGGCGTGATCGGCACGGGCTTTTTGGCGATACCCGTTCTTGCAGGGTCATTGTCTTACCAACTCTCAGAAACATTTGGATGGAAAGGGGGATTAGATAAAAAGTTTTATGAGGCCAAAGGGTTTTATATCGTCGCAACAATTTCTATACTCCTCGGACTCACCTTGAATTTTGCAGGCGTTTCGCCGGTGCAATCACTACTTTATACCGCAATATTATACGGCGTCACTTCCCCGGTACTGATCGCAGTTGTTTTGCACATCAGCAATAACAAAAAGATCATGAAGCAATACAGCAATAAACCTCACTCGAATATTCTCGGCTTCATAACACTTATCCTCATGACGGCAGCCGCCGTGGCTTTGTTGTGGTTTCAGTTTTTCGCGTAGGTATTACCACAGAGATACACAAAGGACTTACACAGAGATACACAAAGAATGTGCTTAGTGCCACTTTGTGCCTCCTTTGTGTATCTCTGTGGTAATGAATCGCTTCCAGCCCAATAACAGGCATGTTTTTTGGATATTTCACACGTATCCATCATACCCTGGCGCTATATGCGTGACTATCCGAACCACTATGGTTAAATATTGGTTGATGTAATGCACAAAACAAAATAACGGCTTGGATGAAACTGTATAAAAAAAGGCAAAGGGATATTTTTTCTGATATGCTCCCGCAGGCAATGTCGGTATTGAAAAAGTCGATACTTGATCCGCTGTTTGGAGATAACCTCATGCGCAAATACGCCAACGAAAAATCACCGCTCCGTTCCGAATTATTTTCATCAGGTCAAATGCAGGAATACGCAGTTAAACTTGCCCGAAGCCATAAACTCACCGAAGGAGAACCATCGGAACAATTATTAAAAAGACTGGCGGAAAATGAAAGTGTGCTGATAGAAGTACACAATCTTTTAACTGAAACAGTAAGGATAAAAAAACGCGTTGCTCCCGCCGGCGAATGGCTGCTTGATAATTTTTATTTGATAGAAGAACAGATCTATACCGGCAAAAAACACTTACCGAAAGGATACAGTAAAGAATTGCCGCAGCTCGCAAAGGGGCAGTCACAGGGCCTTCCAAGGGTTTACGATATTGCCGTGGAGATCATTTCACACAGCGATGGCCGCGTGGATATGAAAAGTTTATCGGCATTCATTAATGCATATCAAACGGTCACCACTTTAAAACTAGGTGAACTTTGGGCGATACCGATCATGCTTCGATTGGCATTGCTGGAAAATCTTCGTCGCCTCGCTACGCAGATCGCTGTTGATATCCTTAATCAGAATCTCGCCAACTATTGGGCTGATGCGATGACCGAAACAGCGGAAAAAGATCCAAAGAACCTGGTGCTGGTTATCGCCGATATGGCGAGATCCAATCCGCCGATGGACAGTTCCTATGTTGCCGAACTGACAAGAAGGTTGCAGGGAAAAGGTTCTTCATTGGCACTGCCGCTGAGTTGGATAGAACAACGTTTATCTGAGAATGGCCAGACAACCGTGGAGTTGGTTTATCGCGAAAACCAGAAGCAGGCTGCGGCACAAATGTCCATCAGCAATAGCATCAACGGACTGCGTTTTCTAAATACCACCGATTGGCGTGATTTCGTTGAAACTGTGAGTGTTGTGGAACAAATTCTACGGGAAGATATTGATGGGGTATATAGTTCTATGGATTTCCACACCCGAGATAGGTATCGTCATATCATCGAAAGGATATCAAAGCACAGCGCACTGGATGAGAAGAAAGTTGCCGAAATGGCGATGGCACTTGCCAAAGAAAATGCTGGAAATGATAAAAGCCGCAAATCGCATGTAGGATATTTTTTAGTGGGAAAGGGATTATGTCGCCTGGAGGCAGATGCAAAGGCCCGTATAACCATGCGAGACAGTTGCAACAGGTTCTTCAATAAAATGCCGCTGTTTTTTTATATCGGCGGAATTGTATTGATCAGCCTTTTATCCGCCTGGCTTTTAGTGGGCCATGCTTATGCGGAAGGATTGCGTGGATGGAAGATAATTTTACTGGCAATTGTTTGTCTCGTCAGTACCAGCCAGTTGGGCTTAACGCTCATCAACTGGATCGTAACATTGTTCGCTCGTCCGCATTTATTGCCAAGATTGGATTTCAGCAAAGGCATCCCGCAACAGTATCGCAGTCTCGTTGCCGTGCCCACCATGCTCACCAGCATCAAAGAGATCGACGACCTGGTGGAAGCACTCGAAGTGCGTTTCCTCGCCAATCGCGACGTGAACCTGTATTATGCATTGCTCACAGATTTCAAAGATGCAACAACGGAAACATTGGTGGAAGACGAGCATTTATTGCAATACGCAAAAAATAAGATCATTGGCCTCAATAGAAAATATGATCATCCCAAAGATGATATCTTCTTTCTTTTTCATCGTCCACGTAAATGGAACGCAAAAGAAAAAAGATGGATGGGCTTTGAGCGCAAGCGTGGAAAACTGGCGGCAATGAATGCATTGCTGAGAGGCGAGCACGAAGAAAATTTTTCGTTGATACTGGCTGATCGTTCCGTTTTTCCTGAAATAAAATATGTGATAACGCTCGACACGGATACACATCTTCCCAGGGAAACCGCATGGAAGATGATAGCCACACTGGCGCATCCACTCAATCATGCCATATATGACGAGCAGAAGCAAAGGGTAACAGAAGGTTATACCATTTTACAGCCTCGTGTCGCCAATAGTCTGCCGCTGGCCGACAGTTCGATCTATACAAAGATCCATGGAAACGAGGCTGGTACTGATCCTTACACACACGCCGTTTCCGATGTGTACCAGGATCTCTTTCACGAAGCATCATTTATCGGCAAAGGAATTTATGATATTGATGCGTTTGAAAAAACATTGAATAACCGCTTTCCAAACAACCGCATCCTCAGTCACGATCTCCTTGAAGGAAACTATGCACGTTGCGGATTGATCAGCGATGTGCAATTGCACGAAGAATATCCCTCCAATTATCTCACCGACATGCAACGACATTACAGGTGGGTAAGAGGAGACTGGCAAATTGCATCCTGGCTTTTTCCGCGAGTTCCGGGACCGGATAAGAAACGGAGAAAAAATCCTTTGTCTGCATTAGCGATCTGGAAAATATTTGATAACCTGCGCCGCAGTTTTGTTTCGATATCTTTTACATTATTGGCTTTATATGGATGGCTGATCTCTCCGTCGCCGCTGTTCTGGACATTGAGTGTTACGGGTATACTCATCGTTCCATCGATCTTTACAGTGATCTGGGAAATGTTCAGAAAGCCGAATGATGTGGTGCTGTGGCAGCACGCCATATTTTCCGTGAGGTCGGCATTCAATAACCTTATACAGCACGCCATTTATTTTATCTTTTTACCCTATCATGCATTCCTGAATTTTGAAGCGATCGTTCGCACCATGTGGCGCCTGCTTATTTCACGGAGACATTTATTGCAATGGAATCCTTCCAGTTCGTCGTCCATCCGGCCAGAAAAATTATTGGGAGCGTATCGCATCATGTGGATCGAACCCTTATTGGGACTAGGTTTGCTGGCATGGTTGATCTACTGTGATTCTTGGTCCCTGTTCGTTGCCGCACCGATCCTTGCCATTTGGTTACTTGCACCGGCGATGGAATGGTGGATGGGACATTCATGGGCAAAAGGAGAAGTATCACTCTCCAACAAACAATTTGTCTTCCTGCAACGGCTGTCAAGAAAGACCTGGGAGTTCTTCGAAAGATTTGTTACTGAAGAAGACAATTGGCTGCCGCCGGATAATTACCAGGAGCATCCGGATCCAAGAATTGCACATCGCACATCGCCGACCAATATCGGGCTATCCTTGTTATCGAATTTAACGGCTTATGATTTCGGATACATCACGGCAGAGAAACTCATCGAGCGCACTTCCAATACCATGAACACGCTTCAAAGAATGGAGCGATACAATGGTCACTTCTACAATTGGTATGATACGCTTACCCTTGCTCCACTTCCGCCAAAATATGTTTCAACGGTTGATAGCGGAAATCTTGCTGCACATTTGATCGTGCTCAGGCAGGGGCTGATCGCTTTGAAACAGGATAAAATATTCTCGATAAAAACATTCGACGGAATGATGGATACTGTTGAAGTGTTGCTTGACAGTAAAGAAAAAAAAGTGGTCATCGAGCAATTCAAAAAAGAATTGGACAGCATTCGCGTCGCTCCCCCGCTCACTTTGCATGAAACACTCGATGCGCTGATCATTCTTGAAAATGGTTATGTGAAACTTGCAGGAAGTTTTACATCAACAGAAGACCAACACAGCATCGCTTTTGCCTGGGCAGAAAAATTAGGCAAACAGATCAGTGATGCAAAGAATGACCTGCTGAGGATCGCACCATGGATCTTGCTTACACCAAATACTCCGGGATTGAAGGAGTTAGCTTCGGCTGTGGCTTATATTCCAACACTGGCGCAACTGGCAAGGATCGAGATGGATCTGCTACCGCAGATAAAAATATTATCGTCGGAAGAATATACCGCAGACGAAAATGATTGGGCGCAGGATTTTGCACGACATATCAGCAGTGCATCGCACCGGGCAAAGGAACGGATATTGATATTGGAAGGCCTGGCAAGGCATTGCACTGAATTCTCCAACATTGACTACGATTTTTTATACGATAGGAATCAACATTTGCTTTCGATAGGGTATAATGTTGATGAACACAGGAGAGATAATAGCTTCTATGACCTGCTGGCATCCGAGGCAAGATTGACAACCTTCACCGCCATCGCACAAGGAAAACTTCCGCAAGAAAGCTGGTTTGCTTTAGGAAGACAACTAACCAATACAGGTACAACGCCGATCCTACTTTCATGGAGCGCTTCCATGTTTGAATACCTTATGCCGATGCTGGTAATGCCGACCTATGAAAATACTTTGCTCGATCAAACACATAAAGCGATCGTGCACAAACAAATTGAATATGGAAGAAGGCGCAACGTGCCGTGGGGTATTTCCGAGTCGGGATACAATGCCGTTGACAGTAGCATGAATTATCAATACAAGGCATTCGGTGTGCCCGGCCTCGGCTTCAAACGCGGACTGGGTGAGGACTTGGTGGTTTCGCCTTATTCGACAGTAATGGCGTTGATGGTAGCCCCGGATGAAGCGTGCAAGAATATGGAGCAGTTGAGTGCAGAAGGCTTTGAAGGAGACTATGGTTTTTATGAAGCGATAGATTATACGGCTACGCGTTTGCCAAGAGGACAATCCTTTGCATTGATCCGTTCTTATATGGCGCATCACCAGGGAATGAGTTTCTTATCTCTTTCTTACCTGATGCATGACCAACCCATGCAAAAACGTTTTGAAGCTGAAGTAAGGTTCCAGGCAACTTTATTGTTATTGCAGGAACGCATACCACGGGTGTCAACTTTCTATTCGCCTGTAATGCATATCGCCGATACAGGTGTCGTGGCAGAAAATAATAATAATCTCGCTATTCGTGTTATCAACACGCCTGATACGCCGGTGCCGGAGTTGCAGTTGTTATCTAATGGCCGATATCACGTGATGATCACTAATGCCGGTGGAGGTTACAGCAGGTGGAAAGATATTGCACTCACCCGCTGGCGCGAAGACAGTACTTGCGACAACTGGGGCAGTTTCTGTTTCATTAAGGATATGGAACAAGATAGCAGCCTGTTCTGGTCCACAGCATTTCAACCTTCGCTTAAAGAAGGCGAGAATTATGAAGCGGTGTTCTCACAAGGGCGTGCAGAATTCCGTCGCAAGGATTATGGTTTGGAAACACATACCGAGATCGTTGTGTCGCCGGAAGATGATGTGGAACTGAGAAGATTACACATTACCAATCGGTCAAGAAAGAAAAGATATATCGAAGTGACGAGTTATGCGGAAGTGGTGTTGGCTGCTGCCAATGCCGACTATGCACACCCGGCATTCAGTAATCTTTTTGTACAGACAGAGATCCTCTCACAACGCAATGCCATTATCTGCACAAGGCGCCCACGCTCGGTTGATGAAACAAATCCTTCGATGTTCCATTTAATGAAAGTGCATCGGGCAGAGATCGTGTCGGTAACTTATGAAACAGACAGAAGTAAATTCATCGGTCGTGGCGATACGATCCACCAGCCTTCATTTATCGAAAATAAAGACGGCCTTTCAGGAACGCAAGGCTCCGTGCTCGATCCGATCATTTCCATTCAATATAGAATAACGATCGAGCCGCAGGATACAGCAACGGTAGATATGCTAATGGGAATCGCCGAAACAAAAGAGATCTGCAATGCATTAGTAGAAAAATACCAGGACAGGAACTTAAGGTCCCGTGCCATTGAACTATCGTGGACGCACAGCCAGATAGTGTTACGGCAGATCAATGCTGCAGAAGAAGATGCGCAGTTGTATGCAAAACTCGCCGGCTCGGTGATCTTTGCCAATCCTGCCATACGTGCGGAACAAAATATTATCAGCAAGAATCGCAGGGGACAATCCAGTTTGTGGAGTTATTCTGTTTCGGGCGACCTGCCGATCGTTTTATTACAGATCGAAGATTCTGCAAATATCGATCTGGTAAAAAGAATGATACAGGCCCACGCTTACTGGCGATTGAAAGGATTGATGGTTGACCTGGTGATATGGAACGAAGATCATGGTGGTTATCGACAGGTGCTGCAAAATGAGATACAGGCGCTTATCGCACCCGCACTGGGCATGGATATCAAGGAAAGGCCGGGTGGCATATTCTTCCGTTCGTCTGACCAGATATCAAATGAAGATCGCATCCTGTTTCAAACACTTGCACGCATTGTGATCTCCGACAAATTGGGCACATTGGAAGAACAGGCCAACAGGCGAATCAAAGCGAAGAACATCATTCCTTATTTTACCCCGAGCAGATTCCACCCTTCTGTCAGCACATCTGTTCCACCTCCTGAAGATCTGCAGTTCTTCAATGGCATGGGTGGCTTTTCAAAAGATGGGAAGGAATATATTATCGTGACAACGCCGGGCAAGAGAACGCCTGCGCCATGGATCAATGTATTGGCCAACGAAAATTTCGGCACCATCATTTCTGAAAGCGGGCAATCATATAGCTGGCTGGAAAATGCGCATGAGTTCAGGCTAACACCTTGGAACAACGACCCGGTAAGCGATCTGGCGGGCGAAACATTTTATATCAGGGATGAAGAGAATGGCCGGTACTGGTCGCCAACACCATTGCCCAGTCGCAGTAAATCTTCTTATATCACCAAGCACGGATTTGGTTACAGCATCTTCCAACATAGTGAAGACAGTGTGTATTCCGAGATGACAGTGTTCGTTGACCTGGAAGCTTCGGTAAAATTCATCGTACTAAAATTCAACAACCATTCGAAAAGATCAAGGCGGCTTTCGATAACCGGTTACATGGAATGGGTGCTCGGCGATCTGAGGCATAAAACACAAATGCATATCATCACTGAAAACGATCCGGAGACTGGCGCTATCCTGGTAAGAAATCCTTACAACACAGAATTCGAGAACAGGGTTGTATTCTTTGATGTGGATGATCGATTGAAAAATTTTACAGCAGACCGAACGGAGTTCATCGGGCGAAACGGTTCGATAAGAAATCCCGAAGCGATGAGCAAGTCCAGGCTTTCAGGAAAAACAGGGGCAGCACTCGACCCATGCACGGCGATACAAGTTGTATTTGACCTGGAGGATGAAGAAGAACGCGAAGTTATCTTCCGCGTTGGTGCGGTGAGAGAGTATGATGATATTCCAGAGGTTATCAGCAGTTACAAAGGAAGCAACTATGCGCATGAAGCATTGGAAAAAGTAAAAAGATACTGGCAGCAAACGCTCAGTGTTTTGGAAGTACAAACTCCGGATCCTGCGCTGAATATCATCTCTAACGGATGGTTGAACTATCAATCTCTTGCTTGCAGGATATGGGCCCGTAGCGGGTTCTATCAATCCGGCGGAGCTTTTGGTTTCAGGGATCAGCTGCAGGATACGCTATCCTTGCTCTATTCAAAACCAGCGATCGTTCACAACCAGATCTTGCTCAATGCATCTCGTCAATTTAAGGAAGGCGATGTGCAACATTGGTGGCATCCGCCTACGGGCAGAGGTGTGCGTACAACATGCTCGGATGATTTTCTGTGGCTGCCATTTGTAACGGTGAGATATGTTTCTTACACCGGCGATAAAGGCATATTGGATGAATCGGCCTTCTTCCTCGAGGGAAGGATCCTCAATGCAGGTGAAGAATCTTATTACGATCTTCCGATCCGCTCACATGAATCCGCAAGTCTTTATGATCACTGCGTGCGCTCCATTGAACATGCCTTGAAGTTTGGCGAACATGGAATTCCTTTCATCGGTTCGGGCGACTGGAACGATGGCATGGATAAAGTAGGCGAACATGGTAAGGGCGAAAGTGTGTGGCTGGCATTCTTCTTATATGATGTGCTGGTAAGATTTGCAGTCATCGCCGAAATAAAAGGCGACACAACTTTTGCGGAGAAGTGCAAACAGGAAGCTAAAAACTTAAAGGCCAATATTGAAAAAAATTGTTGGGACGGGCAATGGTACCGCCGTGCCTATTTTGATGATGGTACGCCACTCGGTTCCTCAACAAATGACGAGTGCAAGATCGATTCGATCGTACAAAGCTGGTCGGTGCTGTCGGGTGGAGGTGATGCTCAACGCTCAAAGATGGCCATCGCCGCAACTGAAAAATACCTGATCAAAAAAGATGCGGGAATAATTCAATTATTTGACCCCCCATTTGATAAATCCGCATTGAATCCCGGCTATATCAAAGGTTATGTACCAGGCGTAAGAGAGAACGGCGGACAGTACACCCATGCTGCGATATGGCTGGTAATGGCATTTGCGGCATTGCAGAATAAAGAAAAAACATGGGAGTTATTGCAGATGATCAATCCCATCAATCGCGGGTCCACCGTGGATACCATCGCCAAATATAAAGTTGAGCCTTACGTAATGGCTGCAGATATTTATGCCGAACCATTGCATCTCGGTCGCGGTGGCTGGACATGGTACACCGGCTCCGCAGGATGGATGTATCAACTCATCATCGAATCATTCCTTGGATTGAAACGCAAGGGAGATATTCTATGGTTTGAGCCTTGTATTCCTGCAACATGGGATTCGTTCAGCATTAATTATCAGTACATGGACACGAGCTACAAGATGACGGTGCTGCAGGATAAGAATCAAACTTCGCTGGAAGTATTTGTTGATGACAAGGCACAGGCTGATAATCATATCACATTGGTGAATGACGGAAAGGAGCATGTGGTAAAGGTTATGCTGGCGGTGGGGAATAAGGTTTTGGCGGAAGTTGACAGTTGAGAGTGCGTTGATAATTATCAATAAAAAAGTTGATAAGATGCGTATATTTAGAAGTTGTGCAATAAGCAGACCCTATGTCAATACATTCAAGTTTTAGATCTTGGGTATTTCTTCCAATCGCATTGTTCCTGTTAGTGACAGGTTCTTTAGTATTTGTAGTTGAAAAACTAATTGAAAAACGCAGTCTACCGCCATTTGGAATATTGCTTGCCTTGGCGCTTTTCATCTTTACATGGATTTGGGTATTGTTTGGCGAATTACGAACTAAGGTAATTAAGGTCTATATCGAAGACGAGGAACTTATTGTGTCAAATTACTGGGGACTCGGAGCGAAAAGAGTCTATAATATTTCTCAACTATACGGATACGAAACGGCTTTATTGCGATCACGATATGACACGTACGAATATTTATATCTGATTAAGAATGGCAAGAAAGTAGTTAAGCTCTCGCAGTTTTATCACAGTAACTATGGACTTATGAAACAAACATTATCTGGCAAAATTCGAAACCTGGGACAAAAAAGGTTTAGTTATATACAAGAAATAAAAGAAATTTTTATTTAACAGGCATACCGACTTAACTGCACACAACAAATCGCATTACCAATAGCGGGGCAGAATAATTTACCTTCATCTTTGTGTTCCAGCGGGGTTTTCGCTGAATAATCTTCTATATTAATACTGTTGCCGGCGAAATCCCGTTGTTGGACAAGCCAAAATGAAAAGGCTCAAAACGTTCAAGCATAGAAGTGCCGCATAAAATAAATACTGAAGACTATATTTCAGAAAGAGGGGAATCGAATTGGGTAAAGTATTCAACAGCGGGGTTTCACATTAGCCTCTTTTATGTTTGCAGCTTATGCTGTGAAAACCCCGCTGGGACGGGCATCTAACATTGGTGAATGATGGAAACGAGCATGCAGTCAAGATGATACTGGCGGTAAGAAGAAAGGGCTTGGCAGAAGTTGACATTTGATAATGTTTTTATTAACTTTATCACATGTCTTACAAACTGCTATTCATCTGTTGTCTAATTCTATGTTCCTGTTCATCCACCCGAATGATAGAGACTGACCTGTATTTTGGACAAACAAGACCTGATGGCAGCATGATCACGGAAATTGAATGGAATAGTTTCAGAAATAATCAAATCGCAAAAGTCTTTTCACAAGGTTGTACGATCATTAAAGCCTCGGGAAATTGGCGTGATCCCGTAACCCTTAAGTTAATAACTGAGCCAAGCTATCTTGTTATATGTGATTATAAAAGATCTTCTCAAATGTCACAACAGATCGACAGCCTGGTATCATGGTACAAGAGTATGTTTAGCCAACAGTCGGTATTGCGGGTTGATAAGAAAGTAAAGGCGAGCTTCTAACTCAAGCCTTTATTGGAACCCATGCAGGAATATGAGCACATTCTAATGTGTCCCAGCGGGGTTTTCGCCGAATACTCTTCTATCTTAACACCGCTACCGGCGAAACCCCGCTGTTGGAAGGCTCTCCGGGAAAAGATCTCTCAATTTTCATATATTGATGTGCTGAAAGGAATAAAATGCTGGAGAATGAATTTTGAAAAGTAGGAGACTTAAATTCAGTAAAGTATTCAACAGCGGGGTTTCACAATAGCCCCTTTTATATTTATAGTGTATTCTGCGAAAACCCCGCTGGGAGCCAGTTTTTAGAATTCGCAAGCATTTAAACCGACAAATTCTTCAAACATTTATTCAAATCAACCCCCTTCCCCAACACCCCACTAAAAATGTCCTTCATCTTCTTCATCCTCTTCGGCACGGTATAAATATCAAATGCGGATGGATGTAAACCAGTCTTTACTTCTTTCCAATTCAAAGGTGTGGAAACAGTAGCTCCCTTCACCGGGCGGAGGCTGTATGCACATGCGATCGTTTGTCCACGGCTGTTTTGGAGCCAGTCGAGGTAAATATGTTTATCGCCTCTCTTCTTTAAATTTCTTTCCATGCTGGTGAATTTTGGAAGTTGCTCTTGTGTCAAACTACAGATGATCTCCGCAAATCCCCTCACTTGTTCATACAAATATTTTCTTCCCATGGGCACGTAGATGTGTATGCCTGTTGCGCCGGATGTTTTGCAAAATGCGGTGGCACCGGCTTTGTCTAACACTCCCTTGATAACATTGGCGGCTTCGATCACCTGCTCAAACGTATTCTTTGCAGAAGGATCGATGTCGATGATCATATAATCCGGTTTATCCAATGCCTTGACGGTGGAGTTCCAGGGATTCAATTCAATGCATCCGAGATTGTTGAGGTAAGCCAATGTCGCTTTATCGTTGCAAATGATATAATCAATATCTTTTTTTGTGGAATCAGAATACAATGGGATACTTTTTACAAATGAAGGAGCTTCAGCGCCGGCGTCTTTGTGATAAAAGCCTTTGTCGGCGATACCATTTGGGCTGCGACGTAAAGATTCCGGACGATCTTTAAGATATGGCAATACAAAATTGGCCATCTCCTGGTAATAGTCGATCATCATGCCCTTGGTAATGCCTTCATCGGGCCAATAGATCTTGCCCCGATTGGTCGTCTTCACTTTTATCTTGCCAATGACCAATTCGTCGCTTTTATCATCCTCAGCTTTTGTAACAGGTTTCTTCGGTGGTTTTGATGTGACTGACTTTTTCATAACAACTTCTTTAGTGGTTTTATCTTCTCTCATGCGCAGGAAGACCGGGTGGCGAAACATACCCTCGTTTGTTCGCTCCGTAAATTTTATTTCACAAACATATTTCGGTTTCACCCAGGTAACAGGCATATTGGTTTTTACCTTTTCCTGGAATGGGCTCCTATCAGTTATTAGCGGTTTAAGTTTATCGTAAACTTCTTTCAATAGTTTCTCCGTGAAGCCGGTACCTGTATGCCCCGCATATACCAATCCATTCTTGTCTCTCACCGCAAGTACCAATGCACCAAAATATTTTCTCGAGCCGGTTGGTTTTGTATATCCAACGATGATCACCTCGTCCGACTTATGATGTTTGATCTTAAGCCAGTCGGTGGTTCGCACTCCTTTTTGATAAAGGCTCCTCCCATCCTTGCCCATGATCCCCTCCAGGCCTTGCTTTCCTGTCAGGTTAAAAAAATCGATCCCCTTTTCCGCAATGTGATCCGAGTATTTTATTACGTTATTCTTTTTGAGCAGCGCCCGCAACAATTTCTTTCTTTCCAATAGCGGCTGGTCGCAAATATCCTGGCCATTCAATTCCAACAGGTCGAAGACATAGTAGCAAATGGGATATTGCGTGTTCTCTTCATAATGCTGCAGTTTCTGAAAACTGGATTTACCTTCTTCATCCACTATCACGATCTCGCCGTCGAGCACGGCATTGTGTTTTATTTTTTCAAGTTCATTGACAACAAGAGGATATTTTCCATTGAATGACAGCCCATTCCTCGAATACAATTTCACTTCGCCACCCTCTATCTCCGCAATTGCCCGGTAACCATCCCATTTGATCTCAAATATCCAATCCTTATCATTGAATGCCTTGTCCGTTTCCCTGGCAAGCATCGGGTGAATGAATTTATTCAGTTTGGTTCGCGGCATTGAATTCAGGTGGAAATTTTTTTTTTAGACTTTCCGGTCGACCGGGCAGGCGGGTTTTCGGCCAGCCATTTATTGATGGGAGATGAAGCTGCGGTTTCTTTTTCGCTATCATACTTTGTGTTCACGGCATATTCATCTTTATGTTTGATCAACAACCAGGAATTTTCCTCTTTGCCTTTCAATTTCACTAGCGCAAATTCGCCTTTCAGTTTTTTTCCGTGCAATGTGAATTTTAAATTGCCCGCCTTCAACCCGGCTTTGAGTTTGTTCTCCGCATCTGCCCTGGATGAACTTTCTATATCCGTATATTTTCCCTTGTCCCAGATCTCTACGATCCCTGCGCCATAGCCCGAAGGAATAACGCCTTTAAAATCTTTGTAAGAATAAGGATGATCCTCTACCATCATCGCCAGGCGCTTATCCTGGGGGTTCATCGACGGCCCCTTGGGTACGGCCCAACTCTTCAACACGCCATCCATCTCCAATCTAAAATCATAGTGCAGGTGCGAAGCTTTATGTCGCTGCACCACGAAGGATAGTGAAGGACTACTCTTCTTTACCTTCCCTTCGGGCTCGGGACTAAGCTTGAAATTTCTTTTCGCTTTATATTTTACCAAACTCATGTCAGGAAGCTTTTTTATTTTTCGTACCGAGACTCGCTTTCAATTGCGACATCAGGTCCTTGGTAGTGTTATGAACAACTTTGAGATGAGGTGCCGCAGGTTTCGCTCCTTTGCTTTTTGCCTTGATCACTTTCAATAATTGTTCGGTATAAGTGTCCTTATATTTACTGATATTGAATTTGCCCGACAATTGGTTGATCAGTGATATCGCCATCTTCAATTCGGCGGGCTTTACCGCCGCCTTGGCAGGAATACCGAGTTCCTTTGTATCCCTGATCTCTTCTTCGAATCTTATCTTATTTAAGATGATCGCATTCTTTGACGGCTTTAAGATAGCCAACGCTTCCTTATTCCGCATAACAAATGTAGCTACCCCGGCCTTACCCGTCTTTTCCAACGCCTCCTTTAATAATGCATAAGCCCGGGCTCCAGATTTGTCGGGCACGATATAGTACGGTGTTTCATAATAAACACTATCAACCTCAGCCAATGAAACGAAATCACTGATATCGATACTTTTTGTTTTGGCCGCGCTGGCAGCCTCAAAATCTTTTTGATCCAGCACTACATATTTTTTGTTGAGCATGTACCCTTTCACAATGTTCTCCCATTTCACTTCCTTACCCGTCTTTTCATTCACCCGTATGTAACGGATGTTTGAATGATCTTTTTTATCAAGCATGTCGAGCTCGAGTTCGCTGCCTTGCGTGGCACTGTATAGCTTTACCGGAATGTTAACCAATCCAAAACCTATAGCGCCTGTCCATAATGGTCTCATAATTTTATTTTTTTATTGTACTAATTAAAGCAATTACGCAAATGGCTGTCGGGCCTAACAGATGCACCACTTGCCATCGGCATCTTTTGTATACTCTAAACCATTACTCATATCATGCACTTCCTTCTTTATCTTTTCATTAAAATAGGTTCTGCGCTCATATACCCTCACCCCATTGTTCTCTCTCGTCAGGTAATTGATCAGCGCATGTAGTGTGCCGGGTATCTCGTGCAGCCATTGAGGATCTTCTTCTTTTACAAATGCCTGGCTCATAGTTTTTTTGCTGTTTGTTGATTTAGCCATTGACGACCTCACCGCCATTCGGGTGTATTGTTTGACCGGTTATGAACGATGCATCATCACTGGCAAGAAATAAATATGCGGGAGCGATCTCCGCCGGCTCCGCCGCTCTTTTCATTGGTGAATCAGAACCAAATGTTGCCACTTTGGATGCGCTAAAACTCGACGCGATCAGTGGTGTCCATACCGGACCAGGTGCAACTGCATTCACTCTTATTCCCTTGTCAACAAGATTGGCAGAGAGACTCCTTGTAAAAGAAACGATAGCACCCTTTGTTGACGCGTAATCGATCATTCCCCCGCTCCCCCGGTATGCAGTAACCGATGCCGTGTTTATAACTGCTCCGCCTTTTTGCATGTAAGGAAGCGCTGCCTTTGTTACCCAAAACATGGAGAACACATTCGTGCCAAAGGTTTTTAGCAGATGAGGCGTGGTTATTTCTTCTAACCCCTTGGTCTCGTAATGCATTGCCGCGTTATTTACGACAATATCAACCCGGGCAAATTTGTTAACGATCTTTTCGATCGCCTTCTTACAAAACGATTCTTTTGAAATATCACCGCTGATCAAAAGACAATTGCGATGATATTTTTCTTCTATTAAACATTTTGTTTCCTTTGCATCCTTGTGTTCGTCTAAATAAACGATCGCAATGTCGGCCCCTTCCTTTGCAAATAGCAATGCCACTGCCTTACCGATGCCACTGTCTCCACCCGTGATCACGGCCAATTTACCCAGCAATTTATTACCCGCTGATACCGAATCATTTTCCGTTTGGGGAACTGGCTTCATTTTGTACTCTAGCCCAGGTCGGTCCTGCGATTGAGCTTTCCTGATCACCTTTTTTTTACCTGCTTTCTGCATGATCTTGTCTTTTAGAATTGGTCAGCGCTTTATGATTTTCAACAAGTATGCCATTTTGAATACCAGAATAAAAAAAGGGTTTTGGTGTTGACCAAAACCCTATGAGTCTCTCATGTTATTCATCATTTTACAGTGTTACCTGTATCAGATTCATTTGAGCTTTTAATTTGATTTCTCTTTTAATGCTCACATTCGAAACCATAAATAATAAAACAAATATTGTGCCAGTCGCAGCCTTGTTGCCGTTTTTGTCAACCCATTTGAAATGGCACAAAAATTGGTTTTGCAAAAATCCAGATCAATATTATTTTATAAAACTTAAAAACATCAGTTTATGGAAAAGGCGCAAAAGAAACCCATGGGGAAAAAAATCTCTGGTAAAACAATGAGCGAGGAAACACAATCGATGTTACGGGATTTTTTTAAAGATGAACTAAAGGACATTTACTGGGCCGAAAAGCACCTGGTGAAAACTCTACCGAAAATGCAGAAAGCGGCTACCAATGAGGAGTTGCAAAATGCGTTTGCAGATCATCTCGAACAAACGAAGGAGCATGTAACCAGATTAGAGCAGGTATTCGAGTTATTGGGAGAAAAAGCCCAGGCAAAAAAGTGCGATGCCATGGAAGGATTGACGAAAGAAGGCGCATCGATCATTGAGGACACGGAAGAAGGCACCTCAACCAGGGATGTTGGATTGATTCTTGCAGCACAGAAGGTGGAGCATTACGAGATCTCAACTTACGGTAGCCTTGCCCAGCTTGCTACCACACTGGGGCTCGATAAAATTGCAAAGATCTTACAAACTACGCTCGCAGAAGAGAAGCAGGCTGATGCTGGTCTCACCGAGATCGCAGAAAGTAAAGTGAACCATATGTCACTCGAAGAAGAGGAAGCGTAGAAATTCTTACTCTTTGTTTCACACATTGGGTAACAAGTGCAACCGGGCCCTAAAGCCTGGTTGCGCATTTTTAAATAAAAATAAAACGATCAGTATGGAAACAAAGTTTAACGAGGCCACCCTCAACAGGCCAAAAGGAGAGCGGATCATTGATGCACCATTCGTATTTACGGACCTGAAAAAATACAGTAAACAATTACTGGAAGAGGATGCCTGGAAGAAAAATGACCGCAATGGTATCACCGTATACAAAACGGATGACCTTACCATGGTACTTACCTGGTTGCGTAAGGGTGCTTTGATCATGGATAATCTACTGGGCGGGCTTATCAACATACAAGTGATGAAAGGTACTATCGACTTCACCGTTGAAAGCGGTAAAACAAGACTTGAAAAAAGACAGATGATCACTATACACAACGGTATCATGCATACCATCCGCGCAGTGGAAGACAGCCTGCTTTTGATAACCACTACAAGTGATTAATACGACCAGCAATTTTCAGGTAGACTTTTTTTCGCCTGCGAAGATGAGCATAAATTACCTCTCTAACCCGGAGATCTAAAACGCCTGAAAAATGTTAAAAAAATATCCATTTTACGTTAAGAGTACGGTGATCCTCTTCGGGTTGGTGTTACTGATCTATGGCCTTTCGGTATTGAAAGACATTTTTGTACCACTCGTCTTCGCATTATTATTGGCCCTGCTTTTAAACCCGCTACAGAACTGGTTTATGCGCAGAAGGATACCAAAATTTTGGGCGATCCTGTTTTGTATATCGATCGCATTTATTGTGATCCTTGCTATCATCTATTTTCTTTCGTCGCAAATAATCGGCCTCAGCGACCAGCTCCCGTTACTCAAACATAAATTCTCCGTTATCTTTTTACAATTCCAACATTGGTTATACGATAATCTCGGGCTCAATTTTCAAAGACAGGATCAATTGATCAGTGAAGTGAAGAATGAAATGAAGCCGATGATGGCGGAGACACTTGACACCGCCATGAGCACCGTCGGCATCGCCCTATTGTTACCAGTGTATACCGCTTTGTTCCTGTATTACAAAACGCTTATACTTAATTTTCTATTTGAAGTATTTGCAGAAAAAAATTCCAAAGAGGTAAGCATCGTTTTGCAGGAAACCAAATCGGCGATACAAAAATACATGCAGGGGTTGTTGATGGAAGCATTGATCGTAGCCACCATGAATACATTGGCGTTGTGGTTGCTGGGCGTGCCTTATGCATTATTGCTTGGGGTGATTGGCGCATTGCTGAATATCTTACCTTATATCGGTGGTATCGTATCTACCTTGCTTCCCATGGTGGTGGCAACATTAACAAAGGAAGGTTTTGAAACACAAATATGGATCGTTGTCGCTTATATGACCATACAGTTCATTGATAATAATCTTTTGGTACCCATGATCGTGTCATCCAAAGTGCGTATCAATGCGCTCATTTCGATCGTAGTGGTATTGTTGGGAAATGCGTTGTGGGGAGTGCCGGGCATGTTTCTTTCCATCCCTGTTATCGGCGTATTGAAGATCATCTTTGATAAGGTACCTGAAATGAAACCCTGGGGTAAGTTATTGGGAGATGAGATACCGACGCGACATAAGGGGGAGATATGGTTCAACAGGTATCGTAAGAAAAAGGTTCAGACCAATAGTTGAAAGGCGAAGGCTGAAAGTTCGAGGCACGAAGTTTTAGAATTTTCAGTCAAACAACTTCGCACAGTCGCTTGACCTACAATCTTCAACCCCGGCCCCCGAACTTTCAGCCTTCAACTTTTCATCCTCAACTTTTAACCCTCAACTTCTTCTACAGGTATCTGCCTTATAAAATCGTCGTAGCCATCGTCGTCGTGATTACTATTGGCTCCATATGAATCTATACTGTAGCCCGTTAAACCATCATTCGCCTCGATCACATACAATATCGCAGAGTCGGAAGGATCCGATGCTCCTTCAAATCGGTAGGTACGGAGTATTTTTAGATCCTCGGGCTTATATAATTTGCCATTGCCGGTACCGAAGCCACCGGGTAGCATGCGAAATTCATTGTCTTGTTTCTTAATACGCAATGTTTCCAATACGGAACTAAGCGTCGTCATCTCATCTGCTGTTTGGCTCATACAAAAAATTTAGGTTTATTAGTTATTCTGCCGAAGCGGAGCTCACCCAATTGCTATCATAGTTTCTGATCTTATTGTACAAGGTCTTTGGATGAATGTTCAGCAATTCAGCTGCTTTCGATTTATTGAAGTTCACCCGTTGCAAAGCACTCAGGATCGCCTCATATTCTGCTTTGGCCGCAGTGCCTTTTAAGTGAATTTCTTTTTTCGAAATATCATCGGTCAATGGCTTCAAGGTAGTGCCTGATGCTTTCACATTTTTTCCTTCCCCGGAACTGATCTCAGCCGGCAGCGCAGCCACAGATATTTTTTGATCGTTGCTCAACAATGCAGCGCGGCTGATAATGTTTTTCAATTCCCTCAGGTTGCCCGGCCAGGAATAGCTCATAAAGAGTTGCATCACCTCATCATCAAATCCACTTATCGATTTACCCAATTCTGCATTTATTTTTTGCAGGAAGAAATCGGCGAACAGCGGTATATCTGCTGCCCGTTCGCTCAGTCGCGGAATGTCAATAGAAAACTCATTGAAGCGATGATAGAGGTCCTCACGGAACTTACCTTTCTTATATGCCTCCTGCAGATTTTCGTTGGAAGCAACGATGATCCTTATATCCAATGGCATCTCCTTTGTTCCTCCTACTCTTTTGAACATCCGTTCCTGTATCACGCGTAAGAGAGAAGCCTGTATCTCACTGGAAAGATTTCCTACTTCATCTAAAAATAGTGTACCACCATTTGCCAATTCAAACCAACCTTCTTTATCGGCCTGCGCCCCTGTGAATGCGCCTTTCATGTGGCCAAATAATTCGCTGCCGGAAAGTTCACGGGATAACGTACCACAATCGATCGGCATAAAAGGTTTATCCCTTCTCCTGCTTTTATCATGAATGGTTCTGGCGATCACTTCTTTGCCCGTACCACTTTCGCCGTAGAGAATCACGCTATAGTCGGTATCTGCGATGATATCAACCTGCCTGTACAATTCTTTCGATTGTTTTGATTTGCCGTGCAGGAAATTATCTGCTTCGGTTTTCTTAGTTGTCTTTTTTGATCTTTCAGCGCTCCGGTCAGGAGCAGTAGATTCTTTTGTGGCACTCTCCAACACGTTCAATATTTCCGCAGGTACCAGGGGCTTTGTCATGTAATCGTATGCCCCGGATTTTATAACGCCGATCGCCACCTTGATATCCGAACATCCTGTGGTTATCAATACGATGGCATTGGGGTCGTGCGCCCTTATTTCTTCGAGCACTTCCTTACCTTCTATATCACCCAGCCAGTAATCACAGATCACCAGGTCATATTCTCCCTGTTTGAATTTTTCGATACCATGCTCACCATCATGTGCCTCGTCTATCTCGTAACCATTTCTGCTAAGAAAACGATTCAACAGGAGACACATATCAAGATCATCGTCAATGATCAGGATTCTCTTTTTCATTTTTTTTATTTTACCAGCTGAACAATGAGTTCGTTTTGAAAACCTGTGAAAACTATAGCGAAGAACAATTACAGGTTTTTATACATATAAAGTTTCAAAAATTATGCCACTAGCCGGTTCCCTGGTCATTAGCCGGGAAGTCTGTAGCTGGACATCAATCATTTGTTAACGGTGTTATTTTTTTGATCTGCCTATAAGGAATATGATGAGACCTATAACAACGGCTACAATGATTATACCAACCCACACCCCTGCTTTAAAAATATCGGCGATGGCCTGGCAGCTTGAAAGCGTTACGAGACAAAATGCGAGCATCAAATAAAGCGACTGTTTCATAAAATTGATTTAGTGATTAATAAATATTGCTTTGTTATCATACACGTTCAAAAGAAAATAGCTTGCCATATTTATTTCTGCCGGTGGTGATCAGCTCAGTGATGGTTTCTGCTGCCACCAGGCTAAAGGTTATGCCATTTCCACCAAAACCCAACGCGAAATAACTATTCGGTTTATTTTTTATTGACCCGATGAATGGCAACCCATCCTTAGTAGTTACAAATGCGCCGGTCCAACTGAATTCGGGTTTGAAGTCGATCGCCGGGAATATTTTCTCGAAATCTTTTTTTAATTGCTTTGACTTTGACCGAATCGTTTTATCGAGCTTATTTTTATCGCTGAACTTTTCATCCCGGCCACCAACAAGTATTCGCCTGTCTTTGCTGGTGCGCATGTACAAATAAGGGTCGTCGGTATTCCATATCAACGCTTCATCCTGCCAGAAGGCAGTACCGGTTGGGAACTGTTCAGATGCAACGGCATAGGTGGAATGGATCTCCACAATTTTTTTATCGATATAATTTACCGCCTCGTACCCATTCGCGTAGACAATGTGCCTGGCCCGTATCTTATGGCCTGCGGCCGTTGTAGCTATGATGTCTTTACCCTCGTAATCAATGTCAACTACGTCAGTGCGGTCATACACCTGTGATCCTTTTTGTTTAGAATATTGATGCAATGCATGCGTGAATTTGTATGCATCGGTTTGCGCCGCAGTATCAGAAAGAATTGCTCCTGGCGCCGAAAATCCAAATTGATCTTTGATGTCTTTTTGCTCCAGCCAGTTTACCTTAAAGCCGTTTTGTTTTCGTACTTCAAATTCTTTTTTAAGGGCCTTGTATTCCTTTCTGCCGGTTGCGTGATACAGGCTTTTCTTATATTCAAATTCACCGCAGCCGATATACTTGTCGATGGCTGCTAACTTACTGATCGCTTCCTCGCCCGACCTGTAGGCAGTAACAGCTGCCTGTAAGCCAACCTTATCTTTCAACACAGAAAGTGGTACATCGATCTCGTACTGCAATAAAGAAGTACTGGCGCAGGTGCTCCCCAATCCAATTGAACGTGAGTCCACTACCACCGGATTCACACCCGCGTTAACAAGATGATATCCGAGCAAGGCACCGGATATACCACCGCCAATGATCAACACTTCCGTTTTTATCGACTGCTCCAATGCAGGATAGCTGAATGGCAGGCCGTCTTTGATCAAAAAAAATGGATATCCGCCAATTAGTTTCATCGAGTGAATGATTAGTGATAATTTGATATTGTAACCCGTTGTTTATTAATTATAATAATCATGCCGGATACATCGTATAAGGCAACCGTCGCTATCGTTTAAGACAACCGTAGTTTAGATCAAAAATAATTTTTAAGCTGACTCGGGCCGAAACTACCATTGTTTGACAAGCTGCCTCAACTGTGGAAAAGGATACCCAGACTGTGTCGACAACTGTTGAATTAATTGAACAATGTTGGTGTTGAATATATCAACTCCAAAACAAAAACTGGCAAGGTTTTAGAGTCATCCATGATGTAACAAATTTTCATTTTACTTAAAACAAGATGTCATGTCAAAATTGATCAAAGCGCTACTCGTAGGTGCAATAGCAGGAGCAGTTGTCGGCGTGCTTTACGCTCCACGCAAAGGATCCAAAACAAGGAAGCGGCTCAGAAGAAAAGGTGCTGATATGAGAGATGCTCTCCGGGATGAACTCAGCGAAATGGAAAAAGAAGTGAACAAAAAATACGATAGCATTAAAGAAGACACTGCTGAACTATTGGAACAAGGAAAGAATAAACTGCAGGAATCCAACGTGAGTTGATATGAAAACAACCTGTAAGGTTCCCGCTGAGTCCTTCAATTTACGGGTGCTTTCCGGAACCTTGTAGGTTGCTTTCGATTAATTTGTTTCCAGGATCTTTATTATGGTTTGCTCATCGGATGTAAGGCCGGTATCGCTGGCTGCATCCTGGTGGCTGTTAATATATTTCCCGATCGTTTTGTTTTCATAAAGTGAGATAAGAACAGGATGCACGTAATATTTTTTGCAAACAGTTCTCGTATTACCTAATTGTTTAGCTACAGTATCGAGTACCTCTACTATCTTTTTCTTGCATTCTGTTTCAGTTTCAAATTCACCACATTCTTTGAAGGCAAGGAAGGCCTGGACTGTTCCCGTCCAGGTTCGAAAATCCTTTGCACTAAAATCCAATCCGCTGAGTCTTTTGATGTATTCATTTACCATTCCTGAATCGATGGGCTTTCTTGCGCCCGTTTCATCGTAGTATTGAAACAATTCTTTGCCGGGAATATCGCGGCATCTTTTTACAAGCGCCGAAAGTTTTTTACTCTTCAGGTTGATATCATGCTCCACCCCTTTCTTGCCCTTGAATACAAACTGTATTTGACTTCCTTTAATGACAACATGTTTATCTTTCAAAGTTGTCAACCCGAATGAGCCATATAATTTCTCGTAAAAATTATTACCGATCCTGATGCTGGTCTTCTCCATCAGCGTTACAACCAACGCCAGCACCTTATCCACGGGAAGCCCGGGTAAAGAAAGATCCTTATCCAATTGTTTCCTGATCGCCGACAACGATCTTCCAAAATCCAGCAGCCGATAATATTTGGTGTGATTGCGTAGCGAGTTCCACAGCGGATGATATTTGTATTGCTTTCTTTTCTTTACGTCGGTTCCTGTTGCCTGCAAGTGGCCATTGGGCAGGCTGCATATCCATACATTTTCCCAGGCGGGGGGAATGACAAGGCTTTTTATCCTTTGTAAGGTTGCTTTATCATTCACCCGCTTGTCGCCGGACGTATAAAAAAAACCTTTCCCTTTTCTCATACGCCGAATACCATCCTGGGAGTCGTTGACATAAACAAGATTTACAGCTCCAGCCGTTTTCTCCGGATCAGTTCCAATTGATCTTATCTTGCGTTTCGGGAGTTTTTTTATTTCTTCAGCTAGTGCTTCCATTTGTGATTCATCTGAACTTTGGCAAAGTTTGACCTTTGCCAAAGTTTAACTCGGCCTTACGATCATTTTTTAGAGGCCGATTTTTTTGATGTGGATCTTTTTGAGGTAGATTTTTTTGGTGCCGATTTTTTTGATGCCGATTTCTTTGACGCCGATTTTTTCGATGCAGATTTTTTAGGAACCTTGGCACCCTCTTCTCTTGCTTCCGACAGGCCAATGGCGATGGCCTGCTTACGGCTAGTTACTTTTTTGCCGCTTCCGCCGCTTTTTAGTGTACCGTGCTTTCTTTCATGCATGGCTTTTTCGACTTTGTCGCCAGCCTTTTTTGAATACTTTGCCATAGTAGATGTTTTATGTGTTAGTAATTAGGTATATCTACATAGAAATTTATGCCAAACCGTACTCCATCATTTGCAAACGGTCAGTTTATCTTTTTAAATTCAAAATGACCTTTAATATGCCGGTTTAAATAGATTCCCTTGGATCCCGATCGCTTCATCGCAGTATATATTTCGGGAGGAACATTCATATAATCGTACACCATTCCCGAAACAAAAACAACACGCAGTGTATGGGTTTGCTGATCATATTGTATGCTTGCTATAACTGAAGATGGCATATATCACAACGAATGAGTTTTTTTCAATTCAGCCTAAAGCATACCCACTATAGCTTTCGTGAGTATTATTTTCCACAATCGTAGAAAAACATCTATCATTTTTTTGTCAACAAAGACTTGATCAGTTTGAAAGAAGCACCAGGCCCTGAAGTACCCGTTACTACAAAAGTCCGTCCCTCCATTTTATTGTATTGAACAAAAAATGCTTCCAATTCCTCCATCACGTGTTTAGGCAGCTCGTCAATGTCATTTATTTTTTTAAATAACCGGGATGCTACCGGTATCGCTAAAAACCGGTCATTCCGAATGGGCTTTTCAATCCCTTTATTTTCTTTTTGTTTTGCCCGCATACTGCCGATCAATTTGCACTCCACCAAGCATCCCGGGAAATTTCCAAACTCAGAGATCACCACCACATCCAATGGATCACCGTCTTCACCTTTTGTATGCGGAATAAAACCGAAATCATGAGGAAACACCATTCCTGCGGGTAATTCTTTTTTCAGCTTAAAAAAACCTGTGACGCTATCCAAGTCATACTTGACAGCACTACCCCGCGGAGTTTCCACGATCACATCAATCGTTTTCATACCAGTTTTTTAAAACTTAAATAAAAAATTAAGCCAGAAAATAATTCAACAAGGCTCGAAAATTGCACCTCAGTCGAAAAAAACGGGTATGGAAAAAGTAATCAATATTTTCAGGACGTCAACACAGTTGGACGTTTTAGAAATGACGATAAGAGGTATAGTTGTGTTTATCATTGCGTTGCTAATATTACGTGTTGGCGGTAAAAGAACATTCGGCCGACAGTCGCCTTCCGATAACGTGATCATGATCATGCTTGGCGCCGTATTGAGCCGGGCCATCATTGGCGCATCTCCTTTTTTACCTGTTATCGTTGCTTCACTCGGCATTGTATTGGTTCACCGACTACTTACATGGATCAGCTTCAATAACAGAAGTACCGGCAATGTGATCAAAGGAAAGGCGATCACGCTTTTCAAAGATGGAAAGGAAAATAAGATCAATATGAAACGCACGCTGATAAGTCATGACGATCTAATGGAAGGTGTACGGCTGCAAATAAACAGCGATTCGTTGGAAAATATCACCGAAATATTCATCGAAAGAAATGGAGAGATAAGTGTTGTGAAAAAGGCCGACCCGGAGGACGATCAATAATTACGCGATTGCTTCAGGGAAACGGCTTTCATCTGTTCCCGCTTTGCCTGTTCTTCTTTTACAGTCGCTTCCATTTTTTCTTTCTTTATCCCGAACCTCAACAGGGAAAATAATGCCATGTACATGTTGGCTATCCATACAATTGCAAAACCCGAAATAACATATCCGCGCCAGTCGCTCAACAATAATTTGAAGCCGGTAAGAAATAATATTCCCAAAGCCACATAATGACTGAAGCAATATTCGCAGGTAAATAGATAAAAGAATTTTCTTACAACCATTGATTTTGCCTGCTTACTGCACCGCACACAAAACTCGCGGGGTTCTTTGAATACCTCTTCATGCGTTACCGTCCAGGAGATGCATGCTACGGGGATCGCTAACGTAAACAGCCATTGTATTTGTATGGGCCAGGAAGCTAGTTGCATGAAGAGTGTTTTTATGATCAGATATCTCCCGGTCAGACGAGGGCGTCGGACCGGGAGATAAACCGCGGCACCTGCCTGTTAATTAATGATGGGACACCTCTTTTTGTTGATCCCTCCATCTCTTTATCAGATCATGCGAATTCCTGAGCATGCTTTTTTGATTGCTGATCAGTGTCCTTGCATCATCTGTGAGATCTGTTTCTTCCAACGCAGTTTTGTACGCTTTTTGCGCAGCGTCTTCACCGAATTCGCAGGAAGCCAGGATATTTTTTTTATCGTCGGCACTGAAAGTAACGCGTAGATCCATCCACACCCTGTATATCTTGCCCGCGAATGTTGACCCTTCCGCCACGGTTCCACCGTTTTTGGTGATCAATGATGTCAGATCTGCTACGCATTCTTCACTTTGCCTTACCATGCTCTGGAACGTGCTGATAAGGTCAGGAGTATTGTCCTCACTTTCTTTTTGGGCCTTTGTATACCCCTCGATCCTGTCGTTGTTGATACGTACGAGGTCATTCAATACTTCGTTGCTGTTTTCAATAACTGTGCTCATGATATTATAGTTTAAAATGAAAAAATGTATGATATGAGAAACCAAATTTGTGCCAGAAACACCCAGTCTTTAAATAATACTTTTAACATATCCAGCATTTTCAATTGCACCAGGGCCGGCAGTATTGTTGAAATAGATATATACCTTTTCTATTCCCTTTTGTTTCTTTATCTTTTTGATAATGCTATCCAGGTATGCATGTTCGTAGGCAGAATAAAATAACTTAGGCACGCCATGAAATCTAAAGTAAAATAATGGCGATGTGGATATTACATCATCCGGTAGCTTCGGATGACTTATGCAACAAAATGTAATGCCGTGTTTTTCCAGCTGCTTATACACTTCCTTGTTCCACCAGCTGATATGACGGAACTCTATCACATTATTAAATGATGGATCTATTGACGTGATAATGCTATCAAGTTTTTCTTCGCTATAGGCCAGGGTTGGCGGCAATTGATACAGTATACAGGCCAATTTATCCTCCAGGCCCTCCCGCATGAGACCATAAAAGCGGCTCAGCTCAGCTTCAACATTGGCGAATCGCTTATAATGCGTGACGAGTCTGGGAGCCTTAACGCAAAAAGAAAAATCATCGACACTATCATCATGCCATTTCTTCAAAGTAGATAAAAGTGGGAGCCGGTAAAAGGTCACATTGGATTCTACCGTATCGAAATGCCCGGTATAGTACCTGAACCATTTGTTGGTAGCCATGCCCTTTGGATAGAATATTTCTTTCCACTCCTTATAGTGAAATCCCGAACATCCAATATGCCATTCGATCTTTTTCTTCGCCATGATCTTTATTTATACAACAGCTGGCACTGTTCACAAAAGAAACTACGCCGATGTGTCTTACCCAAATGCTTTTTGACAAAAGGAATATTATCCCTTGGACATATTTTCTTTGTATGAGCCAACCAGTGCTTCTTCAACACAAATGCCTTTTTCCATTCAAGGAATTGAAAACTATAAGCCTTTGCTTCGCTTACCAATTCATTTATTTTTTTTGCCGGAAGCTTTGTTACATCGCTTTCGGGGTGAACTTTGATCCTGAATAGTACCTCGTTCTTAATAATATTACCAACACCGGAAAATATATGCTGATCGAGCAATGCATCGCAGGCCATCAGTCCCGGTTTCGCTCTTAATTTCTGTTTTGCCTTTTTTGGATCCCACGAGGGATTCATCACGTCGCATGACCAGTCGTATATATCGTCGAGGTCTTCTTCAATGAATTTTACTGAACAGGCATAAAAATTAATTTGCCCATTCTTGAATTTCAAACCCAGCCGTGGGGCCATTTCCCTCGTTTCATTGATACGATATGATCCAAACAACATGAAATGAATGCGAACAGTAAATTTCTTAAAGCAGATGAGGAAATGTTTTCCCCAACTGCGAAAGTCTGTCACCACTTGTCCTTCTATTCGTTGTATACCGATCTTACTATTGCCGCTTACTTCAATGATCTTTTTCCCGGCAAATGCCTGCACCGCTTCTTTTAATATAACTATTGATGGCCCTTCAGGCATATCGTTAAGCTATTTCGTTACTTGGTTAAAGTAAATGCTGTGCCAAAGACCATGACGTAGTCATCATTGCTGTATAAGCCTCAAAATCCGGCATAATTTTCTCATGATATTTATAAACATAGGGTCATGAAAAGAGATGGTAACTGCGAAAGTCTGTGGCAACATAAAACTAAAGATTTTGAAACCTCTACCACGATGGTTCCGGACAAAGTGTTCGATGTTCTCATTGTCGGCGGGGGTATCACAGGAGTTACAACAGCGCTGATGCTACAAAATGCCGGTCTCTCCTGCATCCTGGCAGAAGCTCAGAACATTGGTTTCGGAACCAGCGGTGGCACTACCGCTCATCTCAATACCTTTTTCGACACGCCTTATGATAAAGTGATCAAAAATTTCGGGGAAGATAATGCCCGTTTGTTGGCCCAGGGTGCCGGGGCCGTAATGCAATTGATACAGCAAAATATCAAAGAACATGATATTGATTGTGGCTTTGATAAAAGAGAAGGATACATTTTTGCCCTGGATGAAAAACAGAATGATGAATTGGAGGAATTGGTGGCATCCACTAAGAAGATGGGCCTTCCGATAGGCTTCGTTAGCAATTCGCCATTTCCGATTCCGCATTTAAAAGTAGCAAGTATTGCAGGACAGGCACAGTTCAACCCGGCGCAATATATTTACGGACTTGCCAAGGCATTTGAGAAAGCCGGTGGCATGATCATCCAGGATTGCCGTGTTAAAGGTATAAAAGAGGAGCACCCTTTGATCGCTGAAACATCTAAAGGAACTATCAAAGCGGTAAAGGCTCTCTATGCAACTCATATTCCGCCAGGCGTAAACCTGTTGCATTTTCGTTGTGCACCTTATCGCAGCTATGCAATGGCAATAAAATTAAAGAATGATCAATACCCTATCGCTCTTGGCTACGATATGAATGATCCGTATCACTATTACCGCACTCAAAATGTAGCGGGGCAAAATTATCTTATCGCCGGCGGCGAGGATCATAAAACAGGGCATGAGAAAAATACGGAGGCTTGTTTCAGGCGACTGGAAAGTTATGTAAAGACTTATTTCGAGGTGGATGAGATCGCTTTCCGTTGGTCATCCCAATATTTTGAACCGGCAGATGGCCTACCTTATATCGGGCAGCTTCCAGGCCATGAAGACAACATGTATGTTGCAACAGGTTTCGGTGGAAATGGAATGATCTATGGAACATTATCGGCTTTGATCTTTTCAGATATGATGCGGGGGAAGAAGAGCCCGTACGAGGACCTGTTTGCACCCGGCCGTGCAAAGCCCATCGCGGGTTTCAACAACTTCGTTAAAGAAGCCGCCGATGTTGTAAAGGAATTGATCAGCGGAAAATTCGGGATTGAAGGAATAAAAGAAGTTGCCGAACTGGCCGCGGGTGAAGCAAAGATCGTTCACTACAATGAACAGACACTGGCTCTGTATAAAGATGAAGACCATAACCTGCATGCGGTAAACCCTGCTTGCACCCATATCAAATGCACGGTGGCCTGGAATGATGTGGAAAGGTCGTGGGACTGCCCCTGTCATGGTTCACGCTTTTCAATTGATGGCGAAATGCTGACAGGACCGGCAAGAAAAGATCTTCAACGAATGGACCTGGAAGATAAAAAAAATTGAAGTCTTATATTGCAGCACCAACATTCCCAAAAAATGATCCATTGCATAAGAACCAATTCTGAAAACACCGACTTTAAGAAACTGGTCGCTGAACTCGACGCTGACCTACGCGTCCGCGACGGGGCAGATCACTCATTTTATGCGCAGTTCAATAAGATAGATAATATCAAATATGCTGTTGTGGCTTATGAGGGCGAAATACCCGTTGCTTGCGGAGCCATCAAAGAATTTTCAACAGATAGCATGGAGGTGAAGCGCATGTATGTATTGCCGGAGCGGCGTGGCCAAGGCATCGCGTCGATAGTGTTACAGGATCTGGAGAAATGGACACTTGAATTGAATCATCATAACTGTTTGCTGGAAACGGGAATGAAGCAACCCGAAGCAATTGCCTTGTATAAAAAGAATGGTTACGAGATCATACCAAACTTCGGCCAATATGAAAATGTAGAGAATAGTGTTTGTTTTGAAAAAACCCTAAAGTAAATTTATCAAAAATCTTAACCGATGGCTACTGCCAAATCCAAAACACCAAAAAACGCTGATGAGTATATTGCGGGCTTCCCGGAAGATAAGGCTGATATCCTGGAAAAATTCAGAGCCACTATAAAAAAAGCAGCTCCCGGGGCAGAAGAAGTGATCAGCTATGGTATACCTGCATTCAGATTCCATGGGCTGCTGGTTTGGTTTGCCGGGCACAACAAGCATATTGGATTTTATCCGAGAGTTTCGGCCATTGAAGCATTCAAAAAAGAATTAGCAGGATATAAAGGAGCAAAAGGTTCTGTTCAATTTCCATTCGACAAGCGAATGCCGCTGGCGCTTGTAGCCAAGATGGTTAAGTTTCGGGTCAAAGAGAATTTGGAAAAAGAAAAGAAGAAAAAGAAATGATCTGATGGGTATCTAAGAATGCATGGCCCCGCTCTATATTGCCATGTTTCCAGTTGATGGCATGAATTGTGCTGCAACTGTTTATGATGAAAAAATTACTCTATTTTCTGATCAGCCTTCTTGCATTTACCCAGCCCGCTCACGCATTTGACACAAAGGGTCACCAATACTTAGAACAGGAGGCCTACAAGCTTTTGCGGAACTATCCAAATGGGCAGGCAATACTTGATTGGCTTGTTCAAAATAAGATACTCTCCGAAGGGCTGCCCTCGAGAAGCCAATACCCTGACAATGCATTGGAACGGCAGTTCACCCAATCCCGGCAAGGATATCATTTCATGACCAGCAATTCCAATGTATTGGAGGCCGCGAGATCAAAAGGAAATCTACCCCCCCAGGAGGAATTGCTGTTGAGGTCGCTCGGTCCGTCTTTACAGATGATATATTATTTTTTCAGGGAGATCATAGAAAATCCAACAGGCGCGAGCCAGGCAGGCAGAGGTATATATGTACTCATGCATATCGTTGCGGATTCTTATTCAACAGAGCATACGTCCAGGGACTCGGTTAGCACTCAATTGCACACTATTAAGGGATGGAAGATATCGAGACTTGGCTGGCCCAAAATTGCCACGTCAAAAGAGCCGGGTAAAGAAACGCTATTATTGCTACACCGGGGTAAGCCTGCATTCGGGGATCGCGAATGGTTTTATTTGAATGGAAATGATACAGTGTTAAGCGCCGCCGGTATGAATGCCGCCAAGGCCATGTGCGAACTGCTGGTGATCACTTACAAAGCAAGCAAGCAACCCGCAAGTGCCGATGCGCTGGTGTGCGAATATTTTGAACATTATTTTCAACCTTATCAAAGCAGTATCAGCAACAAAACCTTCAACTTCGCGGGAACTTCCAAAAATGTTCGTTATAATTTTGGTGACCATTATGAAGCCGATAAGAAGAGTGTTATTCTTCACTATGATCGCTTTCCCCGTTTTGCAGTGATGTTTACTGTCCAATCCGGGTTCTCAAAACAAGAACTCTTCAACACATTTGGCGCAGAGATAGAAAGGTTCGTCAGCCCAAGGGCTGCTGACCAAGCATTTGCACTCATTCACCGCACGCCTATCGGTTATGGGTTTGGCGTAGTCTATATCAATAATCATCCCCCCGGCGCAACATTTGCCTCGGCCCTTCGGCTCAAGGGTTTCTTATCATTCAGTTTTGCGTTGCCCCTTATCAATGCAAGTCTTGATCCGCATGGGGGTGTGAGTGTATATCCGGCAGCGTCAGCTACGCACTTCTCCCCGCACGCGGGATTCGATCTTGTTTGGAATATAGGTAGTGATTGGTATGTAGTTAATGGTCATCCGCGAACCTTGCGATTTACCTTAGGTTACGAATACGATCCCTGGAACACGCTTTTAACGAATTCAATTAAATTAAAATTGGGGTATAATACATGGCATAGTAAGATTGTGGTGCCTAAACGTTTGAGAAGTGCCGACTCGGGAAAGAATACTAAAAAAATAAACCAGGGATAAAAAAATCCAAGCGAAGCAGGATTTTCCTAATGAGCTCCAATCAATTTTCTAGTCCTGTTCTCAAAGAGCAATTCCGTCACCAGCAGTCTTGCCAACTTGTTCCGTCATAGACCCGTAGTTTATGGATCGTTGAGTCCATATAGATATCGCCTTCTGAAGGGTTGGAAGGCGCCGTGGCTCTTGGTTCTAAGCGCATAACATCGCTTACATGCAACGTTCGTGCAGGATTTGTTGTACCCAATCCAACATTGCCTGTGCTAAAATCGCCATAGATCAAGGGAGGGTTTATGCTGTTATTCGCAATATACAGTTTACCCGAACCGGTTTCATAGAAACCGGCCTGGTAACCAATAAAAACATTGGCTGATCCTGACGCATTATTATGTCCCGACTCCACCCCCACAGCAATATTATTATTTCCATCAACATTTGAAGGAAGCGAATTGTATCCCAAAGCAATATTATTTATTCCTGCCGTGTTGGAAATGAGTGCAGCATAACCGATGGCTGTATTATAATCACCTATGGTATTGGAATAAAGTGCATAAGAACCATTCGCAGTGTTGCGTTGTCCTGTGCTGTTTGAATAGAGGGTATACGAACCATTCGCGGTATTACGTAGTCCGGATGTGTTTGAACGAAGTGCATTATTTCCGCTTGCTGTATTGTCGTCTCCTGTGGTATTTAAATAAAGTGCATTGTATCCATTGGCAGCATTGGCATTACCTGTAGTGTTGGAAAAAAGCGCAAAGGTGCCATTGACAGCATTTTGCGAACCCGTGGTATTGGAATAAAGCGCGTCATATCCGCTCGCAGTATTATTACTTCCTGTAGTGTTTTGACGAAGTGCAAAAGTCCCGGTTGCAGTATTATTATTTCCAACCATGTTTGTGTAAAGTGCTTCATAACCACTTGCAGTATTGCCAATTCCTGTGATGTTCTCACGAAGTGCCTGGTAGCCGTTTGCAGTGTTGTTGCTTCCTGTTGTGTTAAAATAAAGGGACATGAATCCGTTTGCGGTATTGTGATTTCCCGCGGTATTAGAATAAAGTGCAGTCTTTCCGTTGGCGGTATTTTCTATCCCGGTAGCGTTTGAATAAAGTGCAGCATATCCGTTAGCGGTATTGTCATAGCCTGTTGTGTTGGAATACATTGCCTGGTATCCATTAGCTGTATTTTGATAACCCATTGTGTTTAATCGAAGCGCATCTTCGCCACTTGCGGTATTATAGTATCCTGTGGTATTTTGGGATAATGCATTCATGCCGGTAGCAGTATTCCAGGATCCGGTGGTGTTGGAGTAAAGGGCATGTTGGCCCGTAGCTGTATTTTCCATGCCTGTTGTGTTAGAGGCAAGCGTTTGATACCCGCTAGCAGTATTCCACGATCCTGTTGTATTGCTCAACAAAGCCATAAATCCGGTGGCAGTATTAAATGTTCCGGTAGTATTCGAATAAAGCGACTGCATTCCTGTAGCTGTATTTGTATTTCCGCTGGTATTGGAATAAAGAGCATAGCTACCGTTCGCAGTATTTTGCGAACCCGTAGTGTTGGAATAAAGGGCATAATATCCATTGGCCACATTCCAGGTTCCGGTAGTATTTAAACCAAGCGAAGCAAAGCCGCTGGCATTATTGTAATTCCCGGTAGTATTTAAACCAAGCGCCCCAACCCCGGTGGCAGTATTGTAACTCCCGGTAGTATTATAAACAAGCGAGCTGACCCCGGTTGCCGTATTCTGATGTCCTGTTGTATTATAATAAAGGGCATTTAATCCATATGCAGTATTGTAGTTTCCTGATGTGTTAGAAAAAAGCGCAAATTGCCCTATTCCTGTATTGTATTGACCGCCATTACTATTTCCCGATTTGTAGCCCAATAATACATTACCATTAATATGGTCGATCCTTCCGGCTTGCTGGTTATTTACTTTAAAATTCAGCGGAACATTATCTTTTGTTCCTAAAAAATTTATTCCATCAACTGTACCTGTATTGCCTGTAGTTAGCCAGGTGGCATTCAACTCAGCGCTGCTCAATAAGCGCAGCCAGGAAGCAGTTGCAGTGTCCCAATAATAATATCCCGGAACAACATCATTTACCGTTGCTGTATTGTAAATAAGCAAACTGTTAGCTACAGCTGCCCCTATCGGGGAATTTGAAGTTGTTTGTGTTAGTGCGATCTGGGGTATAAGGATCCCCTTATTCGGGATGCTGATATCCAAAGCTGCCGAAGCATTTGCTATTGCCCCTGTAGTATTGATCGCAACATTTTGCGCATAAAAAAAATTTGAATAAAGTAACCCGGTTGCAACAAGGCTTAGGCGAATGCATTTATTCATGAGCGGGTGATTCCCGTAAACTTCGGTATAAAGGAATGACGGGTGAAATCCGATCAATATTCGCGGGGAACAAATCAATATTCGCATGGAAAAGCTCTGCGAAAGTTTCACGCAGAGCCGCTAAGATCCGCAAAGACGCAAAGGCATCTTAGCGACTTTGCCTCTTCTTTGCGTCTTTGCGTGAAACATAATGTCAAAGCCCCGCAACCGCACGCAGGAAGAGATCCTTTTTCCTACTTGCTACGGGAACCTCTGTACCATCGTTAAGAATAGCGAGTCCGCCGCCTGTTTTTTTGTACCGCACAAAATAATCGAGGTTGATAAGATGAGATTGATGAACCCGAAAAAAACCAAACTCTGTAAGCAGTTCGTCAAATTTTTTAAGTGTTGCCGAAACCATAATTATTTGTCCGTCACGTAGAAAAAAACGAGTGTAACAGGTATCGGCCTGGCAACGTATGATCTCAGTAACACTTACCGAATAGATACTATCAAGTGTCTTTAAAATTATTTTTTTAGGTTCTTTTGGCAAGTTCGAATAATTATGAGCAAAGGTTGCCAGTTGAAGGTTCACTGCATGTTGCAAGCTATCTGTCGCTTTTTTGATCGAGGCGGTAAGTTCATTCGAATTGATCGGCTTTAAAATATAATCAAGGGCGCTGAACTTAAATGCCTTTAAAGCATATTCTTCGTGGGCCGTAATAAATATTATTTTAAAATTGTCCGGTTTTATTCCTTTCAAAATATCGAAGCCGGTTCCATCCGGCAAATGAATATCTAAAAGCAGCAGATCTGGCTTGTGCTTCTGAATAATTTGAACACCCGACTTCACACTATCGGCAAAGCCGATGATCTCAACTTCTTTGCAGTGTTTCGCCATTATAGCAGACACCACATCCCGTGTATTTTTCTCATCATCTATGATAATTGCACGCAACATTTTTATCAGGTTATTTTCAATGGAAATAAAAACACAACCCTTGTACCTGCGGGAAGTCCATCTTCATCGTACAGGTCGGTAATACTAAGTGAATTTTTGATCTTTAGCCCCCGGTTAAGAGCAGACAATCGTTCCTCCGTAATATTCGTGGCGATAGATAAATGTGAATTATCTTTTCGGTTCAACGCCTTTGAGCTTTCTCTTCCAATGCCGTCATCTCCAATTTCCAGGGATAGATGCTCAGGTTGAATGCCAAACCTGATCGATATCATACCCACCCCGTTTGTTTGATTCAGGATCCCATGAACGATCGCATTTTCAATGAAGGGCTGTGCCATCATAGGCGGGATCAACGTATTCTCTACCTCTACATCCGGATCAACAACTATTGAAAATTTAAATTTGTCGGGAAAGCGCACTTGTTGCAACGTAAGGTAGTGTTGCAAGATAGATATCTCTTTTTCAAGCACAATATGTTCCACTTTGGAATTATCAATGATGGAACGCATGAGGTGTACCACAGACGACAAATGATTGGCGGCAACCTCGGGTTCTTCCCTGTAAATATAATTTTGAATTCCCACCATTGCATTAAAAATAAAATGAGGGTTCATTTGTGAACGAAGCAGTTTTTGCTCCATTTCAATTTTTGCATACTTAGCATTTATGCGGTTTTGCCGCATGAGCAAAGAAGCAATAACGATTATTAATAGTAACAGCATTACAAGGCCCCAGATCAAATATTTATTCTGTGTTATTTTCAGATCCTGGATATTGCTTTGCTGCGAAAGAAGCTGGTTCTTCTGTTGCAATACCATGTTCTCCTGTTGTTTTTTTTCAGATTCATATTTTGCCTGCATTTCCGCCACCTGCCTGCTGATCTCTTTATCCTGCAAACTGTCATTCAATCCCGTATAAAGATCGAAATAATCAACCGCCTTTTGAGAATTACCTGATTGCATATATGCCTGGGTAAGCAAATAATAACAATCTCTTAATTCAGGTCTTAATCCCAATTCAAGCGCCAGGGTCATGGCTCTTTTTTCATAGAAGATAGCCAGGTCATGCGCCTTATCATTTTCATATATCGATCCCAGGCTCATCAGGCCATTACATACAGTGGCCTTATCCCCGGATGATCCAGCTATTTCAAGTGCTTGTTTAAAATAGATTATTGCCTGGGATTGTTTATTCCGTGAACTATAAATGTTCCCAATGCCAAGTAAAGACTTGGCCCATCCTTCTTTGTTATCGATCTTTTTACTTAAGGATGCGGCTTGTTCATAATAACTCAATGCGGTATCCTGCTTTTTAGTGCCTGCATAGAGTTCAGCCATGTTCAACAAATTGGCAGAAAGGATATAATCATCATTGATCTCCCTGCTTATCTGGATGGATCTTTTATAACTTTCTATCGCCTTGGAAACATTTCCCAACTTAGAATATAGCAACCCAATATTATTTAATGTTTCTGAAACACCCTCCTTATTGGACAGCCCTTCTTCTATCTTCAACGATTCAAGGTAATAGAAAAGCGCCTGCTGAAAATTTCCCTCCATGCGAAATACTTCTCCCAGGTTATTATTGCAGTCAGACATGATGACCTTATCCCCGATCTGCGTTGCAAACTCCAAGGCAGCGAGGTAATTCTTTTTAGCGTTCTCCAATTCAGGTGTAACAAGAAAAACGTTCCCGACATTTATCAAACTTTTCGCCTGTCCCCTTTTATATCCCAGTTTAATGCTCAGCGCAAACGCCTCGTTGCCCATACTCAGCGCTTTTTCATAAGATGCAATACGCAAATACTGAAAAGATAATTTATTCAATAGAATAACCCTTCCTGTATCGGCGGTTGATTTCAGCAAAAGGTTTTCGAGGGAATCAATTTTCTTATCCGCATCGGAGGCAAAAGCCGGGATACAAGCAATTAATAAGAAGCCAAACAGTATATAATATTTGATTTTCATTGGCTGATGAATATAATATATACACAAAATAGGGCATAAAAAAATCCCGCCGGAGCAGGATTTGAATTTTGTGGAGAGTATCGGGCAAATGTCGAACCTTTTATTGGATGATTTGAAGCGTCTTTTAAACTCCGTTGACCTGTAATAGCGATTGATTATTAATTCCTTCCATTTTCCTGAACTTCACTTTTGTGTATTTCGTCAATATAGCCATCCTTCAGATAATCATAAAATGAATGCCGGCTCACCAGGTTGGCGATCAAATTGGCAATTAAAGCGGTAAGCATGATGTAAAAAATAATGTTGTGACTATTGGTCATTTCCAACACAAGGATCGACGATGTAAATGGACTTCTTGTAATGCCGGTAAGAAGACCGGCCATTCCGCACAGCACAACAAGATTTGTTTCATTGCCGGATAGGTGAAACCAACCGGAAATAACGGCCCCCATACTTGCACCTGCACTTAATGCGGGAGCAAATATGCCCCCGGATGCACCCGTAGAGAAAGAGACGATGGGTCCGAATATCCTTAACAGAGGCACATACCATTCCATATGTTTATTAACGGTAAACAAGCTGGTGACCATTATCTCTTTGCCTGTACCAAACGTTCGGCTATCTATGAACACTGTCAGTAGGGCTATGATCAATCCACAACTTGCAGCATAGATCAATTTCTGGTAATTCTTTTTCAGATTTTTTTTCTTCCTGAAAATAAATAATATTGCCTTACCCATTCCACTTCCTGCAATTCCTGTTATTACTGCAGCCGGTACGATGGCAAACAATATCCACGGCGAGATATGATCGAGTTGCGGATAGCCGAGGTACAGGTAGGGTCCTAATAAACTCAAAGCAGTGAAGCCGGCAATGATCACTCCCGTAAGCAAGGCGGATTTAAAATAACTAAAATGAGTTTTTGTAAGTTCCTCGATCGCAAAAACAATTCCACCCAAAGGAGTATTGAATGCAGAAGCTAATCCTGCTGCTGCACCCGTAACGATCATATTGCGTTTTGAAATTTTCGGATACCATTTAGGTAACAGATCATTGATCTTTTTAAATATGGAAGCTGATATCTGTATAGTTGGTCCCTCACGACCAACCGCGCCACCACCGAAAACCATCATAACGCTGGATACTACCTTCACGAGTATTATTCTAAGACTTAACAGGCGATTTACTTTGTAATTATGCTTCGGATTAGATAATTCGATAGCCGCGCTAACCTGGGGAATGCCACTACCTCTCGAAAAAGGAGCAAAACGAAGAACCAGCCATAAAGCAATAACAAATGACAATGGGGTGATGATGAAAAACAACCAGCCTTCGCGATGATAGATATATTGGGTGGCTGTTTCGGCCCAGGCAAATAATTTGGTGTATGCTACAGATACGATCCCGATGATAAATGCGCCGAGCCAATATGGCAACGCATTTAAAAAATTCTCTTTGAATTTTTTATTGCTGATCCGGTCAAACTTTGCCTTTAGTGTTTGTCTAAATTGAAATAACATATTTGTACAATGACTATGAAGGAGATTGTTTCGCAGTAAAATGATACCGTACCCAAAACTCGATGACCGATGGTACTAAAACCCATAGAAAAGCCAGCAATATTTTTGCAGATATCCTCATCTTCCTGGTATTGCTGGTAAAACGTTAGTTAGGAGTAATTCAGACAGTAATTTACCGAAAAAAAAATAAAAGCATGCGGACTATATGTCAAAGTCCATCAATTATAGTTGGTATATATCTCAAAGTCCATCTGCTTGACATCAGAAGTCCACTCCTCAAAATAATGAACAATACTTCTATTTACAGAAGGCAGATTTTCTCGCTCACCTTTATAACTATAAGCGAATAGTCAAACTTATCGTTTGCTATATCTTCCTCGATTTGAAGTGCAGCTTTCTTTGCTGTTAGGAGATTTGCTTTGTTATAGGCATTAAGATTTATGGAATACCTAATTGTACGGTATCTCCATCTTATTCTGATTCTGTCTTTGTAATTGGTAAGGCTTACGTTTCCTTTGGTGTTTTTGTGACCCATTTGTGACCCAAATTTGAGATTTAGGGCCATTTTGGGTCACAAACTATTTCACTGAAGTATGGGAATAAGGATAAAACAAATCCTCTAAAACCCTTACTGAGAAAGAGATTTAGAGGATAAATGTTTAGTGGAGAGTATCGGGGTCGAACCGACGACCTCTTGCATGCCATGCAAGCGCTCTAGCCAACTGAGCTAA